>ENA-OQHL01000831-OQHL01000831.1-human-gut-metagenome-genome-assembly--contig:-NODE-831-length-18737-cov-4.242074_pt1 | contig 18737 bp, 16 predicted proteins | sample MGYA00242565_ERZ504723 | MGnify/ENA primary metagenome ERZ504723 (study PRJEB26092, sample SAMD00036211) | human gut metagenome | host: Homo sapiens | study: EMG produced TPA metagenomics assembly of... | reverse complement strand
GGTGATCTTCAGAAACGCCAGGACCGTGCAGACTCTTTGCGGACAAGATCAATGAACGGGTCCGCTACTATGAGCGTGGAACGAAAAAATATCTGCAGACCCGGGATCATGTGATCTATTACCTGATCTGTGGAAGCCGGAGGAAAACTATGTATTCGATGCTGCGTCTGCTACAGGCTGGGCGGCCTGCGTGGAGTATGAGGGAGATTTCAGCAGCAAGAATTTCTCTCTGGCAGGCTATTACCAGATGTGTGATGAGCTTCTTGACGCGATTCGTGAGAATGAGGAGCTGACCGGTCTTTACAGCGGGCTGTTTGAAGAAGAGCTGGATGGTTACGAGGACCAGCTTCATATCCTGGTTTACGATATCATGGACTGCGCAAGCCTGTACCGTTATTATGCAGGTATGGATATCCGCAGGATTCCATCCAGAGAGCGTACAAAGACGGCAGAAGCCAAAGCTGCCCAGGAGATCGCATTAAAGGAGAAGCGGCTGAAAGAATTGCAGGACAAGCCGGTTAATCTTCCGGATGTTGTGGGAAAACAGGTGCGCCATAAGACGTATGGTGTCGGTGCGGTTCAGTCCAATGATAACGGAACCCTGCTGGTTCATTTTGAGAAAGCGGACAAGAAATTCAAATACCCATCTGTATTTACCCAGGGATTTTTAAGCTTTGCGGGAGAAGAAATGCAGACCGGAGAAATGGCAGAATTTGAGGCAGATCAAAAGAAAAAGGCTGCACTGGAAAAAGAAATCACACAGCTGAAAAAATCACTGAAAAGCATTACGGTGTAGGGCATGTGACAGAAAAATAAGGGCAGGTACCTGAAAAATCAGGTGCCTGCTCTTTTGTGTTTGTAGCAGTCCCAGGGCCAGCCAATGAGACAGATCAGGCCGAAGGTGGCTGCAGTCAGCGCAAAGGTGGAAAGCCTGGTTGGCATCCATTCCATAGGCTTTAATTCCACGCCGGTGGTGCGCAGAATAAGCTCCACAAAGAAGTAGAGGGCGAAGCTCTGAATGGAAAAAAGAAGCATGGAGCGGCGGCCGCAAAACTGCCAGAAACGGGAAAATACGCTGCCGGATACAGCCGGGAGCGCAGCCAGTTTTGCCGTGAGAAGCAGCGCGAAAATACCGGAAAAGGCGGCACCAAAATAGTAGGGCGGTGCGGTGTAGCGACAGTCGCATAAGTTTACATATTCGCTGAGCTTCGGGCCGAAAAAGAAGCTTAAGGCCACGAAAAACGGGATCAGGAATCCGGCGTATGGCATCATTTTTTCCAGAAGCTTTGTTCTGTTTGTGTAGTATCCGGCAATCAGAAATACGGCAGCGCACAGGGCAGAATCCAGTTTCCAGGGAAGCCGCTCCATGACCGGGATCAGAGGATCTGCAAGGCGGATATAGGTTCCGGCCAGTATCAGAACAGTCAGGGCATAACAGCGGGTGACGATGTGTTTCTGGTCAAAGATACGCAGCCAGACCAGTGCATAAAGACCGGCAAAAAACAGTGCCGGCAAAAACCACAGCTGGCCGGTGTAGATCTGCTGGGGCTGCCCATAATAGAAAATCCATTTCAGAATGTGCTTCCACCCATATTCGCTGATAGCCTGATGATAATAGGGCCGGATGGTGCAGATGGCTAACGCGGTCAGGGTAATCGCAAAATAGGGGAGGATGAGCGTCTGTCCCCTCTTTTTGATGTAATCCAGACAGGATGGATATTTTTCCGGACGGAAGGTCATGCCGGAGAGAAAGAAAAAAGCTGGCATGTGGAATGCGTAGATCCACCGGAATATGGTGTGGTGCATAGTCACGACGTGGCCCAGCACCACCAGAAACAGGGCGAAGCCCTTGGCAATGTCAATGTCACTTCTTCGATTCATACTCATTTGTAAATCCCCTTATGCTTACGAATGTGATACAGGTCGTGCGCAGCTGTCCCGCTCGATCAGCTGGTGCGGTACCAGGATCTTGGTGGCAGGAAGCTCTGGGTTTTCAATATGGCTGATCATCTGTGCGGCGGCTTCGATGCCAAGCTGGCAGGAGTTGATGTCAATAGAGGTCAGCTGCGGCGAGGTAAGACGCGCAAACAGCGAATTATTAAAAGAAAGAATGGAAAGGTCAGCCGGGATCGACAGTCCGGTTTCCGTGCAGATGCGTTCCAGGGTCAGGGCAAGGATATCATCGCTGACAACAATGGCGGTCGGCCGGCTGGCAGACCGGAGCAGTGCATGTACCGGTGTATCTTCCCCGGCGGTGATGGAGGGGAGTTCTACACAGTATTCCGGTTTTGGCACAATGCCATGGCGGGTCAGCGCCAGCTGGTAGCCGTTTCGGCGGTCAGCCGAGAAGACGAGGCTGTTATCTACGCCCAGGTAGGCAATTTTCCGGTGCCCAAGCTGGTAAAGGTATTCGGTAGCTTCATCTCCCGCCAGCAGATTGTCATTATCAATGTAAATGGTCTGGTTGGCGTACTGGCAGGCTTTGCCGATCAGAACATAGGGAAGCTTTTCCCGGTGCAGGTATTCAATCACGGGATCGTTCTGGCGGGAATAGAGCAGGATAAAGCCGTCTGCCTGTCCGATGCGTGCCATGGAACGGACGACTTCCAGCACCTCGTCCTCATCCTGGCCGGTTACGATGGTGCTGATGTAATGCTGCTGGTTGCAGACCTGGCTGATGCCGCGGATCGCTTCCAGATAAAAGGAGTTTTCGTAGACCTCACGGGCAGATACCGGAAGGATAATGCCGATGGTGCGCGTGTTTCGGGAGGCCAGATTGCTGGCCTGGAAATTGGGTTCATAGCCCAGCTCCTTCATGGCATTTCTTACTTTGCGTTTCGTTTCTTCGCTGATGGAAGGACTGTTTTTACAGGTGCGGGAAACCGTAGAGGCAGATACACCGGCCAGTGCGGCTACATCCTTGATGGTTACGGACATGATTCCAGCTTCCTTTCTTTTATAAAATATAGAACCGGATGATTCCTTGGTTTCTTCTTGATATTTTACGGGATTGCGGAAAAAAAGTCAATGTCGGTGTGCAAAATCATGCAAATGTTGCATTAGATTTTGTTCGAGGACACATGGACAATACGCACAAAAACGGCAATGAAAAGTTGTTGAAAGTGGAGAAAGCACGCTAAAAACAAAAAATAGATTGTAATTCCTGTGCAAAACATATATAGTTAATGCAAACGGTTGCATTAATTGTGCAAAATAATCTGACAAGTACAGACAGCACAGGGGGCGCAGAACTGGTCAGAAAAAATGAGGGGGATATTTTTATGAAGTGCGGCAAGATTCTTTCTCCTATGACAGGAGAGGCTGTGGGACTTGGCGAAGTTCCGGATCCGGTTTTTTCCCAGAAGATTATCGGGGATGGTATGGCGGTGATCCCGTCCGAGGGAAAACTGCTCAGTCCGGTGGACGGCGAGGTTATTTCCGTGGCGGACACAAAGCATGCGTTTGGCCTGCGTACGGCAGAAGGCCTGGAGCTTTTGATCCATGTGGGTCTGGAGACGGTACATTTAAAGGGGGAATGCTTTCAGGTCTTTGTAAAACCAGGTGATAAGGTAAAGGCCGGGGACCTTTTGGCAGAGGTGGATCTGGCCTATTTAAAAGAGCGCGAGATCAATCCAATCACACCGGTTCTGGTGTGCGGCGGTTTAAACGGGCAGCAGCTAAGCGGCACAGAGGGCCCGGTTCAGGCCGGTAAAACGGTGCTGATGGAAACGGCAGAGACTGTGATGACGGCCCCGGACCATGAGCAGAAAACTGCAGACAGCCTGGAGACGTCTGCGGGCACTGGGGCAAAAGAAGCGGAGATGGTGAAAACATCCGCAGACAGCACAGGTGAGAAGCCGTCACAGAAGCCGCGCCTGAATTTTAACTTTGATTTTCTGCAGAAGCTTGGCAAAGTCTTAATGACCGTCATTGCGGTCATGCCGGCAGCAGGATTTATGATCAGCCTTGGAAAGCTGGTTCAGATGGCGGGAGCAGATATGTCTGTGCTGATGACGGTGGGAAGTACGATGGAGAACATCGGCTGGGCCGTGATCAATAATCTTCATATCCTGTTTGCGGTAGCAATTGGCGGTTCCTGGGCCAAGGAACGTGCAGGCGGTGCCTTCGCGGCAATCATCACCTTTATCCTGATCAACCAGATCACCGGCTCCATCTTCGGGGTGACCTCAGCTATGCTCAGTGATCCGGAGGCCGTGACCCACACATTGTTTGGCCAGGAAATTCTGGTAAACGGATACTTTACTTCCGTGCTTGGCGCTCCGGCTCTGAATATGGGTGTTTTTGTGGGAATCATTTCCGGTTTTGCCGGAGGCGTGATCTATAACCGCTACTACAATTTCCGCAAGCTGCCGGATGCCCTGGCATTCTTTAACGGCAAACGGTTTGTGCCGATGGTCTGCATTGCCTGGTCCGTGATCATTTCTCTGGTTCTGGCTCTGGTATGGCCGGTTGTACAGTCCGGAATCAACGCCTTTGGTGTATGGATCGCGAATTCTTCTTCCACATCACCGATCCTGGCACCGTTCATCTACGGAACCCTGGAGCGTCTGCTGCTGCCGTTCGGCCTGCATCATATGCTGACCATTCCGATGAACTACACTTCCTTTGGCGGCACCTACACCATTGCGACCGGTGTGAACGCTGGAAGCCAGGTATTTGGCCAGGATCCGCTGTGGCTGGCCTGGGCAACAGACCTGATCAACTTTAAAAATGCGGGCGATATGGAAGCCTACACGAATCTTCTTACTACGGTAACACCGGCCCGGTTCAAGGTAGGCCAGATGATCGGAGCTACAGGCCTGCTTCTTGGTATCGCTGTGGCTATGTACCGCCGTGTTGATGCGGATAAGCGTCAGAATTACCGTTCTATGTTTGTGTCTACCGTGCTGGCCGTGTTCCTGACCGGTGTGACCGAACCGCTGGAATTTATGTTTATGTTCTGCGCGCTGCCGCTCTATGTGCTTTACGCAGTGCTGCAGGGATGTGCCTTTGCCATGGCAGGTGTGATCCATCTGCGCCTCCATTCCTTCGGAAACCTGGAATTTGTCACCCGTATTCCGATGTCCTTAAAGGCTGGCCTGGGCGGTGATCTTATCAACTTTGTAATCTGCGTGGTGGTATTTTTCATCATCGGTTATGTGGTTGCGTATGTCATGATTGGAAAGTTCCATTTCGCGACTCCGGGCCGTCTTGGCAACTATACCGATGAGACAGCGCCGGAGGATGGAGATCAGACGGAAGGAAGCAGTACCGCAGGCACCGGAACAAAGAAGGGAAACAGTCAGGCGGAACGCATCATCGCGCTGCTTGGAGGCAGAGAAAATATTGTGCTGGTAGATGCCTGCATGACCCGTCTTCGTGTTACAGTCAAGGATATTTCCAAAGTGGCAGAGCTTCCGGAGTGGAAAGCAGAAGGGGCATTGGGACTGATCAAAAAGGATCAGGGAATCCAGGCTGTTTACGGACGAAGGCCGATGTGCTGAAATCCGATATCAACGATATTCTGTAAGAAAACAGCCGCAAAGGATTCCCCAAAATCCTTTGCGGGGGAAGAAAAAGAGGACAGAACATGAAACTGATCACACTGAATACCCACAGCCTCATTGAGGAGCATTACGAGGAAAAGCTGCATGCGTTTGCTGAGGTCATCCGGAAAGAAAAACCGGACATTCTGGCCATGCAGGAGGTAAACCAGCTGGCCTGTGAGGAAATATGGCCGGATGAAAAGCTGCCCGGGTTTGTGCGCTGCCGTGGCTTTTCTCTTCCAGTGCGGAGAGGAAATCATGCGGCAAGGCTTGCAGAGCTTTTAAAGGATTCCGGGCTTTCTTATTCCTGGACCTGGATCTCGGCAAAGATGGGCTATGACCGCTATGACGAAGGCATGGCTGTGTTCAGTTTATCACCCATTGCGGATACGGACCAGTTTCAGATCAGCCGCTCCTTCGATTATCATTACTGGAAGACCAGGCGGGTGCTGGGCATCCGCACGGAGGCAGATCCGGACACCTGGTTTTATATCGTTCACATGGGCTGGTGGGACGATGCGGAAGACCCGTTTGCAGGGCAGTGGGAACAGTTAAACCAATTCCTGCAGGAAAAGGGCAGGCTGGACAGTGGGAAAAATGTCTGGCTTCTGGGAGATTTTAACAGCCCGTCGGCAGTATCGGGCGAAGGCTATGACTGCATCCGGAAAGCAGGGTGGCTGGACAGCTATGTTCTGGCAGCGCAAAAAGATGACGGCGCGACCGTGGACCATGTGATTGACGGCTGGAGAGATAAGATGGCAGAAGGGGAGAACTGCCGCCTGGATTATATGTTCAGCCGGAATCCGGTCCGGATCCGTTCCAGCAGAGTTATCTGCAATGGAACGCTTTATCCGGTGGTATCGGATCATTTTGGCGTTATGGTAACGGTCTGAACGCAGCCGGATCGTTTGAAATCAGAATGAAAACAATAAGGGAGTATTGAATATATGAACAGATCAGCAGGAATTTTGCTGCCGCTTAGCAGTCTGCCGTCCAGATACGGCATCGGATGTTTCTCAAAAAGCGCTTATGAATTTGTGGACTGGCTGAAGGGAGCCGGACAGAGTTACTGGCAGATCCTTCCGCTGGGACCGACCAGCTACGGGGATTCCCCGTATCAGTCATTTTCCACGTTTGCGGGAAATCCTTACTTTATCAGCCTGGAAGCGCTGATTGAGGAGGGCGTTCTGACAAAAGAAGAATGCGACGCGGTAGATTTTGGAAAGAACGAGCGCAATATTGACTATGAAAAACTTTATCTTGGCCGTTATCCGCTGCTTCGCAAGGCCTATGAGCGCAGCCATATCCATGAAAATCCGGATTACCAGAAGTTTGTTGCCGAAAATAACTGGTGGCTTTCTGATTATGCCCTTTTTATGGCTGTTAAAGACCGGTTTGATGGCGTAGAGTGGACGAAATGGGCAGAAGATATCCGCCTGCGCTGGGGCAATGCCATGGACTATTACCGTAGGGAACTGTATTTTGATATTGAATTCCAGCAGTATCTGCAGTATCAGTTTTACCTCCAGTGGAACCAGCTGAAAACCTATGCCAATGAGCGGGGAATCCAGCTGGTCGGAGATATCCCAATCTATGTATCTATGGACAGCGCGGATGCCTGGGCGCATTCGGAGCTGTTTCAGTTAGACGCAGACAATCTCCCGCTTGCGGTGGCCGGCTGCCCGCCGGATGGCTTCTCCGCAGACGGACAGCTCTGGGGGAATCCGCTTTACCGCTGGGATTATCACCGGGAAACCGGATATCAGTGGTGGATCTCAAGACTGGCCCATTGTTTCCGCCTTTACGATGTCGTGCGCATCGATCATTTCCGGGGCTTTGACGAGTATTATTCCATTCCGACGGAGGATCTCGCCGTGAACGGACACTGGGAAAAGGGACCGGGCATTGACCTGTTCCGGAAGGTGGAGCAGGCTCTTGGCTGGAAGCAGGTCATTGCCGAGGATCTGGGTTATGTGACGGATTCCGTGCGCCGTCTGGTGCAGGAAAGCGGTTTTCCGGGCATGAAGGTGCTGGAGTTCGCGTTTGATCCAGGGATTCCGGCTGTGCCAACGACTATCTGCCGCACAACTATACAGAAAATTCCGTAGCCTACACGGGAACTCATGACAATGAGACTCTGGCTGGCTGGTGGAAGAGTATTACTCCGGAAGAACAGAAGATGGTACGGGAGTATCTCTGCGACCAGTATACCCCGCAGTCAAAGCTGGGCAAGTCCCTGATTAGCCTGATCCTTCGCAGCCGGTCAGTTCTCTGCGTTATTCCGATGCAGGATTATATGGGGTTGGACAACCGCAGCCGGATCAATAAGCCGTCCACAGTGGGAACGAACTGGAAATGGCGTCTGGCCAAGTCTGACCTGACTGAAGACTTAAAACAGGAGATCCACGGCATGACCCTGCGCTATGGACGGATGAACTGGAACTGATCTGCTTGAAAAAGAGAAAAAAAGCCTGTATAATTAGGAGCAGACCGTGAAGCGACAGGAAAGAGATTCACGGAAAAAGACAGGCGGAACGCAGAAACTACCATGTGGAACCGCGGACAGGAGAGCAATATGAGTGAGGGAAAAGACAGACTGCTGGCGCAGATGAAAGACGCAGAGGGTGCAGTGTACGCACTGATTTCAGGATATACCAAGGAGCCATACGTAGAGTGTGATGGAGAAACCTATGACGACAAGGTATTCGTCTATCTGTCTGAGGATGCCGCAAAGGCAAGAGTGGCAGAGTTAAAGGAAGAGAAGATTCCGGTAGGAGTTGCAAAGATTCTTTCTAACCATATGCTTTTGTTTTTTACCAATCTTTATACCATGGGCGTCAATGCGCTGGAAATCCACTATGATGACAAAATGGATCTGCTCCAGATTGATGAATTCGCAAAGCGCAGAGAAAATCCGCAGGTGGAAGAGGGCAAGCAGTGGATTGAAAATCCGCAGCTTCATCTGACCGCCCTGTATTTTGCCCAGGAGGTGCGCAGACCGAAGGAACTTCAGGACGCAAAGCGCATGGCACAGCTCCAGGAAGAGATGTCTGCTGACTTTATGAAGAGCAAATTCATCTTTGCGCTTCAGCAGGATGGCAAAGGAACTCCGCTGGTTAAGCTGAATACTGGTGATAAATACCAGCTGGTATTTACCGATGCTGTGGAATTCAGCCGTTTTAACCGCAACAATGCGTTTAAGCCGGTCATTGTAGACGCGGCGCAGCTTCCGAAGGTATTAGATAAAGAAGCAAAGGGTGTTGTCTTAAATATTATGGGCGTGAACCTTCCACTGGCAGTGAACCGTCCGGTTCCGGTACCGCAGGATCCGGCAGCAAAAGCCCAGGCAGCGTCCGACCAGGCCATTGCGGCAGCAGCCTCCGCAGCACTTCAGAGACAGGCAGCTGAGAAAAAGAACAGCGAAGAGGCCTGAAGACAGTTAAAAGTATGTTAAAAACTGGAAAATCCGGTTTACGACCAAGCAGCGAGACTTTCACCGTACAAAGAACAAGGGTACGGTGGAGGTCTCGCTTTTCGTATTACGAAAAGAGGAGATCCGGTACCGGAAAAGGAGGATATGCTTATGAAGATCATAATGGAACTCTGATGTTGCTTTGCTATGCCGGATATTTCTTCTGGCTGATCCATTCCTAAAACCGTAAGAAAACCGTCAGGTGCATGTGCTTGACGGTTTTTCTGACTGCTTCTATAATGGGAGATACGATTGCTGCGAAAACGGATTTTGCCGGCCGGAGATAAGGCCGGTTCGAATAAGACATGACGCGTGTCAGGAGGATGGAATATGAAAAAAAGTTGGAGACGAAACGTAAAATGTATGGTTTTTGCTGCCGGATTGGCTCTTACGCTGTCCTGCACAGCCTACGCAGATGAAACTACCTTTGTGCCCGGAACCTCGGTGAACGGCCTTGGCATCAGCAATATGACGGTGGACCAGGCTACACAGCGCATTGCGGATTTTTATGCCAGCGATTACAAACTTACCATAAAAGAAAAGGGCGGAAAGACGGAGGTCATCACCGGTCCGGAGATTGGCTATTCTGTGGGACTGCCAGAGGGGTATCTGCAGCAGATCCTGGATCAGCAGAATTCGTCCGGACGGCTCTCCGGCCCGGATGTGGACAACAAGCACCGTTCTGATATGACAGGCAGCTTTGACAGCGCGGCGCTGGACGCGAAGATCGGCAGTTTAAATGCCATCAGCGGCAGCAGTATTGTCACAACGGAAGATGCCTATGTGTCCGGTTATCAGGAAGGCCAGCCCTTCACCATTGTCCCGGAGGTGCGCGGCAATAACGCAGACCGGGAAAAGACCGCACAGCTTATCCGGGAGGCGGCATCCAAAGGGGAGACAGAGGTGGATCTGGAGGCAGCAGGCTGCTATTACACTCCGTCTGTGACCAAGGATGACGAGAACTTAAAAACACTCTGCGACACCATGAACCGTTGCCGGGAGATGACGGTCACTTATACATTTGGAGAGCAGAGCGAGGTCCTGGATTCCGCAACCATCTGTTCCTGGATCACAGGCAGCGCAGAGGGGCAGATTCAGCTGAATATGGATCAGGTGAATGCTTACGTACAGGCTTTGGCTGCGAAATACAATACAGCGGGAACTGCCCGCGCCTTTCATACAGCCACCGGCCGGGATGTCAGCGTGACCGGACCGTTTGGCTGGAAAATTGACCAGGCCGGAGAAGCCCAGGCTCTTGCGGATGTGATACGCACGGCTCAGTCCCAGAGCAGGGAACCGGTCTATGCGTCAAAAGCGGTGGACCGCAGCGCGGCCGAGTGGGGCAGTACTTATGTGGAGGTAGATCTCTCTGGTCAGCATGTATACATGACGAAGGATGGAGCAGTAGTCTGGGAGGCACCGTGCGTTACAGGCAATGTATCCAAGAATTACACGACACCGCCGGGACTTTACAGTCTCACCTACAAGCAGCGTGACCGTGTTCTGCGCGGACAGAAGCAGGCGGATGGCAAGTACGAATACGAGACACCGGTGTCTTACTGGATGCCGTTTAATGGCGGAATTGGACTTCACGACGCGAACTGGCGCAGCAAATTTGGCGGAACCATTTACCAGAACAGCGGCAGCCACGGCTGCGTGAACCTGCCGCCGGATAAGGCAGCGGCACTTTATGACCTGGTATACACTGGGATTCCGGTCATCTGCTATAACTAACAAGGACAATGTATAGAAGGAATGAAAGATATTTATGGAAACAGAAAATCAGCGGGCTGGCCATGGGCGCAGCCGTGGCAAATGGAACAGGCAAAAACGGAAGGAGAATGAGGAAAAGAATCGTCAGAGCGGGCTGAATGAGAACACGCAGAATCAGGCCGCACCGAATCACGCGGCACAGGATTCTGAAAATCAGGGACAGGAACGGAAAAGAGCCGGCAGAAAAATTGCCGTAGCAGTCGGGGGAGCAGTCCTGACTGCGGCAGTTGCTGCCGGCGCTGTCTATGTGGGAATGGGCCAGAAATACAAACGGGTCTATTTCCCTAATACCACCATCAATGGTCTGGATGTGTCTGGACTGACCCCGGAAGAAACCAAAACGAAGATTACGGAGGGGACCAGTGGCTATATCCTGACACTTCAGGAGCGGGGCGGTGCGGATGAAGTGATCTGTGGAAGTGAAATTGGCCTTCACCCGGAATTTGACGGGACGCTGGAGCAGATCCTGCAAAACCAGAGTACTCTTGCCTGGGGATTTCACGTTGGCCGGTATGTGGACTATACCATTGATACCATGGCGGCCTTTGATGAGACAAAGCTTTCTGACGCGGTATCAGGGCTTAACTGTTTAAAACCAGAGCAGGCTGCGGCACCGGAGGATGCGTACATATCGGATTATATATCCGGAACGGGATATGAGATTGTGCCGGAGAACCCGGGTGCGAAGCCGGATCCGCAGCTTCTTTCTGACGCGGTCAAAGACGCAATTTTAAATTTTCAGGAAACTCTTTCTCTGGAAGAGGCGGATGTATACGAAAAACCCCAGATTACAGCAGACAATGAGGCACTGAATGCAGAACTCGCAGCATGGAACCAGTATGTACATACCACAGTCACCTACCGCTTTGGCAGCAAAAACGAGGTACTGGATGGCGAAAAAATCCATACCTGGCTGGTGAGCGACGGGCAGGGCGGCGTGTCTCTGGATGAGTCAAAGATTGGAGAGTATGTGTCCTGGCTGGCTCAGACCTACAATACAGCTTACAAGCCAAAGACCCTGAAAACCTCTTACGGGCAGACCGTTACCATCAGCAAAAGTGTGTACGGCTGGAAAATTAACCAGAGTGAGGAAACCGAGGCCTTAAAACAGATTCTCCTTTCCTGTGAGAGCCAGGAGCGGGAGCCGGTCTACAGCCAGACGGCGGCCTCCCATGATGCAAATGACTACGGCAATACGTACGCGGAGATCAACCTGACGGCCCAGCACATGTTCTTCTATAAGGAAGGAAAACTTGTGGTGGAGTCGGACTTTGTGTCCGGCAATGAGTCCAGGGGCTGGAGCACTCCGGCCGGTGTATATCCGCTGACTTACAAGCAGCGCAATGCGACCTTAAAGGGCGAGAATTACGCGACACCGGTGTCTTACTGGATGCCGTTTAACGGCGGTATTGGCATGCACGATGCTTACTGGCGGTCCAGCTTTGGCGGCAGGATTTACAAGACAAATGGTTCCCATGGCTGTATCAATCTGCCGCCGGCGGTAGCCAAGACGATTTATGAGAATATTTCTGCGGGCATGCCGGTACTCTGCTATCATCTGGATGGCTCGGGGAGCGGCACGACCAGCACCACGGCCCAGAATGGCGGCGCAGCATCCGAGACGAAGCCTCAGCAGACCCAGCCGGCCCAGACAGAATCGGAGACAAAGCCGCAGCCGACAACGGCCGCTCAGCCGCAGCCAACAACGGCCGCCCAGCCGCAGCCAACAACGGCCGCCCAGCCGCAGCCGACAACGACCGCTCAGCCGCAGCCGACAACGGCAGCGCAGCCGGCTTCCCAGCCGACATCCGCACAGTCCCCAGGCTCTGCCCAGGCTTATCCGGGGCAGAACAGTTCCGGACAGAATGCGTCCTCCGGCAGTTCCTCATCGGGCGGTCCGGGTTCCGGCTCCAACGGAACCCAGAGCAGTCCGGGCGGTCCCGGGGGAGCATCAGGCTCTGGCGTGAGCAGTTCACCTGGAGTATCCCAGACACCGGGGCCGGGAAACTGAGCAGGAATGGGGCAGTTAAGAAAATAAGCAATTGACAAAGATACAGACGGGTTGTATGATAAAACAAGCTTATAAACCAAGAATATGCGTGAAAAAGAAAGCAAAGGAGCCTTCAACCAAGGGGCTTCTTTACTTTTTTCATGCGCGAGGAGGAAACATTATGAAAAAGAACGCAAAGAAACTGATGGCAGCCGCTATGGCAGCCCTGATGGCAGCATCCATGACCGCATGCGGCGGCAGCAAGGCTGAGACCACCGCAGCAGCAGATGCCACCGCAGCAGAGAGCGCGGCAGATGCAGCAGAGACCACTGCAGCAGGCGAGACCGAGGCTGCAAAGGACGGCGAGAAGAAAGTATTAAAGGTAGCTATGGAGTGCGCATACGCACCGTACAACTGGACCCAGCCGGATGATTCCAACGGCGCGGTTCCGATCGCAGACAGCAACGAATACGCTTACGGCTACGATGTTATGATGGCAAAGAAAATCTGTGACGAGTTAGGCTATGATCTTCAGATCGTACGTCTTGACTGGGATTCCCTGATCCCGGCTATCCAGTCTGGTCAGGTTGACTGTGTTATCGCAGGACAGTCCATCACCGAGGAGCGTCTTCAGGCAGTCGATTTCTCTGAGCCGTACTACTACGCAACCATCGTTACCCTGGTAAAACAGGACGGCAAGTATGCAGACGCAAAGAGCGTTGCAGATCTGGCCGGCGCAACCTGTACCTCCCAGCAGAGCACCATCTGGTATCAGAACTGCCTGCCGCAGATTCCGGACGCAAACATCCTGGCTGCAACCGCGAGCGCACCGGATATGCTGATGTCCTTAAACGCAGACAAGTGTGACCTGGTTGTAACCGACCAGCCGACCGGTAAAGGCGCTTTAGTTGCTTACCCGAACTTCAAGATGCTTGAGTTTGGCGGCGGTGATGACGACTTCCAGGTAAGCGATGAGGATATCAACATCGGTATCTCCATGAAGAAGGGCAACACCGAGTTAAAAGAAGCCATCGACAGCGTCCTCACCAAGATGACCAAAGATGATTTTTCTGCTATGATGGACGAGGCTATTTCTGTTCAGCCGCTGGCTAACTAATTCAGATTCCATGTGGGCGCACCGTCAGGCGCGCCCTTAATCTACAGTTTTAAATTTCAGAGGAGAAGTATTATGCCAACAGACTTTTTCGGCCGTGTGATGGTCGTATTCCAGAGATACGGAATGTCTATGCTGCAGGGTGCAGGAGTCAGCATCCGCATTGCGCTGGTGGGCACCATTGTGGGATGCATCATCGGTTTCGCAGTGGGTATTGTGCAGACCATTCCGGTTGAAGCAAAAGACAATCCGATTAAGAAGGCAGTTTTATGGGTGATCAAGCTCATCATGAATGCCTACGTGGAATTTTTCCGCGGTACCCCGATGATGGCGCAGGCCATGTTCATTTATTACGGTATGCTTCCGCTTTTAGGCTTAAACTTAAGCATGTGGCAGGCCGCATATTTTATCCTGTCCATCAATACCGGTGCCTACATGGCTGAGACAGTCCGCGGCGGTATCCTTTCCATTGATCCGGGCCAGACTGAGGGCGCAAAGGCCATTGGCATGACCCATGTACAGACCATGCTTTATGTCATTCTGCCCCAGGCCCTGAGAAACATCATGCCGCAGATCGGCAACAACCTGATCATCAACATCAAGGACAGCTGCGTGCTTTCCGTGATCGGTGTGGCAGAGCTGCTTTACAAGACCAAATCCGCAGCAGGTGCCCTGTACATGAATTTTGAGACCTACACCATCACCATGATCGTGTACTTCATCATGACCTTTACCTGCTCCCGCATCCTGCGGTGGCTGGAGAACCGCATGGACGGTTCTGACAACTATGATCTGGCAACCACGGACACCCTGGCCCACACCAGCGGCATGTACCGTTATGAAGAGAAAAAGAAGGAGGAAGACTAACAATGGCAGAGAATCATGTACTGGAAATTCGTCATTTAAGCAAATCCTTCGGCAAGCATGTTGTCCTGCGTGACATTGACTTTACGGTAGATACCGGAGACGTAACCTGTATCATTGGCGCGTCCGGTTCTGGTAAGTCTACGCTGCTGCGCTGTATCAACATGCTGGAGACTCCGACCACCGGAGAGATCCTCTATCATGAGAAGGACATCACCGACAAGGGTGTCAATGTCCCGGCATACCGTTCTAAGGTAGGCATGGTGTTCCAGAGCTTTAACCTGTTTAACAACCTGACCGTTCTGGAAAACTGCATGATCGGCCAGACCAAGGTGTTAAAGCGTTCCAAAGAGGAAGCAAAACAGAATGCCATGAAGTATCTGGAAAAGGTAGGCATGGCACCGTACATCAACGCAAAGCCGAAGCAGATCTCCGGCGGACAGAAGCAGCGTGTGGCCATCGCCCGTGCTCTGGCTATGGAGCCGGAAGTGCTGCTGTTCGATGAGCCGACCTCCGCGCTGGATCCCCAGATGGTAGGCGAGGTACTGGCCGTTATGCGTACCCTTGCAAAGGAAGGCATCACCATGATCATCGTAACTCATGAGATGGCCTTTGCCCGCGATGTCTCCAACCATGTGGTATTCATGGCAGACGGAGTCATTGAGGAGGAAGGAAAGCCGGCAGATATCTTCGGCAATCCGCAGAAAGCAAAGACCAAGGAGTTCTTAAGCAGATTTATTCAGGGCTAGAAAATTTGACACACAAAACCGAATAAAGGTCCTAAGTTCCGGACTCCTCATACAGAACCGCAGACACGGTGGAATTTTGTACTTCATTCGCTGCGCCGCCTATTGTCAGACCTGCGACCCAAACTCGCACGCTATGCGTGCTCAAACAAGGGTCTCCGGTCTGACGCTATGCTCGCTCATGAAGAAAATTCCAATGTGTCTGCTTATTCTGCATGAGGAGTCCGGAACTTCTGCGTTATTAGTTTTGCTACGGTAAGAAAAAGCATGCGGTCTCATTCTCTTCCGGACCTTTTAGTGATTACATATCAATATTTTTGCATTTACAGGAGCAGCTTCATGAGTGCGATTAGGATGGAGGCAACGGCCACAATCCGTTTTAACAGCTTCTGGTTGATGCGGGTGGCGTTGCGGCTGCCGAAGAAGACACCGATGGCGTGGCCAATCAGAAGGATGGGGAGCAGCATCCACATTTCTTTACTTCCTGCCGCATGGACCAGATAGCCGGAAGCTGCCACAAGGGCAATGGCGATGGAATCGAAGAGGGCTACGCCGACTGCGGTGTGGACCGGAAAGCCGATTACGGTTAAAAGGGGCATGACGAGGACCGGGCCGCCGGCTCCGGAGGCGGCGCAGATGGCACCGGTCACGATGCCAAGTACCACGTAGAGCAGATTTTTTCTGGTATCAGCTTTGACCAGCCTGCGGCTCTTGTCCCCGGCCGGGGCATCCTTTCGCAGCAGGATGGAGATGCCGGAGAAGAGCACTACCAGGTATAAGATTACCTTGATGGTGGATTCCGGGATCAGCAGGTTGATCTTTACGCCGAAGATGGCACCGATCAGGCTTCCCAGGGAGAGTACCAGGGCGGGGCGTATTTCCAGGTTCCCTGCCCGGTAAAAATTGATGGAACCGATGATGCCGGATACCAGAAAGGCGGAGAAGCTTAAAGCCAGTGCTTCAGTGGAGGGCATGTTTAGAAAACCGGTGTAAAACATGGGAAGCAGGAAACCGGCAATGCCGGTCAGTCCTACGCAGGCACCCACAATGATGTTTAACAGGATCATCAGAATCAGGGAAGTCATGATCATAGTGAAAATTACCTTTCTTTTGATAAAATCGCAGCTATCCCATCCGGTTTCGGAGCAGGATAGCTGCGTTGAATTTTTTACAGAGTATTCATATAACGTTCTGCGTCAGCCAGAATGCGCTCCTCGTCCAGAGTCAGAACCTCGCGGTTCTTCATCAGAAGCTGTCCGTCTACGGCTGCATCGCAGACATCTGCCGCTGTTACACATTCTAACAGCGTATTCACCAGATTTCCAGTAGGATATAGATGTGGCTGGCGTAAATTTATGGTGATGAAGTCAGCTTTCTTTCCGGCTGCGATGACGCCGCCGTCTTCTTTCATCAGACGGTAGCCGTCTCTTGTGGCCATGGAGAGGATCTGCTTTGCCGGCATGATGGACGGATTGCCCTGGGCCACGCCGTGTTTTGCGTTCATGACGGAGCGGAAAATCTTCATCTCATTCCAGAGGCTTAAGCCGCCGTGGGCCGCGCCGTCGGTGCCAAGCCCCACGCAGATGCCCTGCTCTAAGAGGGATGGGGTATCCGGAATGCCCTTGCCGCAGTTGCTGAAGGGGCAGTGGCAGACCTTCACATCCCGGTCACGCAGCAAAGCCTTTTCGTGCTCAGAGAGGATGATGCTGTGGGCGCCGATGAAGCGGTCACTTAAGACACCGAGGGAATCCAGGTACTCGTAGGGACGCAGCTGGAAACGCTGCAGGTGGAAATTGACTTCGCCTGCATATTCATTCATGTGAGCCTGCAAGAGCGCTTGCCGCTCATTTGCGTGCTCGGAGGTCTGACGGATCAGGTCTTCGGAACAGGAGATGAGGGAACGCAGGGCGTAGGCTGGTTTCAGTCTTGAATCCTCCTTGCAGAATTCGTAAAAGTCATCGGCCAGGCTTACGGCCTCCTCTGTTGTGGTGGCAATGGAAGCGGGGAGTCCCTTTTCATCCATGGTGGAGAGGGAGAGGACGCCGCACAGACCGGATTTGCGGTAGACCTTTACGGCCTCTTTCATATGGTAGCTTCCGGCATCGATGAATGCGGTGGTGCCGGAGCGGATCATCTCCAGGGCGGCCAGCTCTGCGCTGAGACGCATGTTTTCCGGTGTCAGGGTGCTTTCAAAGGGAAGCATGATCCGGGTCCAGATCATGGGGAGCTCGTCCAGGACGCGGCCCTTTAACAGCTGCTGGCCGGTGTGCATGTGGCAGTCGGCCAGACCCGGCATGAGAAGCTTGCCGCGGCCGTCCAGAGTCTGATCAGGAACAGTGTCTGCGCCGTTCTGGACAGATGTTCCGGTCGCCAGACTGGCAGCGGCACAGGCTGCGCTCGCAGAAGAATCTTCCCCGGCCGGTGCGATGCGGGAGAAGTGTCCGCCGGTTACATCCACATTCTGGTCTTTTAAAATGGTTCCGTCCTCCAAAAGAACGGACACATGGGTAATGCGTAAATCAGCCATAAAAGCCCTCCTAGATAGCTCCGGTGAGTGTCAGTCCGATCTGAGCAATGATTGCGGAGAACACAAAGGTTCCGGTCATGACAAAGATGCCGATCAGGATCATCTTCCAGCCCTGTTTTACGAAGGTGTGGATCTGGTCGCTGATGGAGATTCCTGCGTAAGCGCCTACCATGGTGAGCGGAGCGGTGAAGTTAATCTTTCCGGCAGAAGCAATGACAAACTCACGGCACGGAGAAATCGGGGAAGCAGCTAACAGTCCCAGGATGGAAACGTAAGCAACAATCGGAAGCTTTAACGGAACGACTTTGCTGACTGCAACGCCTGCAATGGCAATGACAAGCAGGATGCAGACACCCGGAAGGGAGTCGGTGAAGGCTACGTGGAAGCCGACAAAGTTTGCCAGGGCAATGCCAAGGCCGGATAACAGAAATAAAAATGCCCATTCAATGTATCTCATACTGATTTGTTCCTCCAGATATTATGCGTTGGTTTTGCTTGCGTTCTTGTTGCTTCTGCGGCCAAGGACCGGCTCCAGCTTTGCGTACAGCCAGTTGCACAGCGGGATGCCGATAAAGATCGCCATGTAGATGCCATCGATGCCGGAGATGGTCTCGCTGGCGCTGGCCAGTGCAGAAATCTGATCTGCCATAGCCGGATAGATCTCGGTGAGGACAGCAGTTGCGCTGGCCATCATGATGCCGGCGC
>ENA-OQHL01000829-OQHL01000829.1-human-gut-metagenome-genome-assembly--contig:-NODE-829-length-18743-cov-4.536850_pt1 | contig 18743 bp, 19 predicted proteins | sample MGYA00242565_ERZ504723 | MGnify/ENA primary metagenome ERZ504723 (study PRJEB26092, sample SAMD00036211) | human gut metagenome | host: Homo sapiens | study: EMG produced TPA metagenomics assembly of... | reverse complement strand
AGGTATCTCAATTCCTTCCTCATCAAATCGAATCTTAATCTCTTCATTTAACGCCCATTTGGTTGCTACATAATCAGATGTTGAAACCCAGCATCTGATTCCCATCATGACAGAACTGTCTGCTAAACTGCTCACAAAGATCTTCACTCCATCCTGATCAAGAATTCTTTTTTCATTTTTCGCTATGCCTGTAAGAATTCTTTTTACTTCTTTGATATCTGCATCATAAGAGATCCCAACTTCAATATCGATCAGTCTTCGTTCTTGTTTGGTGTTGTTGATCAGATTTGAATTGCTTAACGTTCCGTTAGGAATGACGATCACTCGGTTATCAATTGTTTTAAGCTTTGTATAAAAAATATCCATCGCTGCAACTTCTCCTTCGCAGTCGGTTCCTGTTAATACGATGTAATCTCCTACCTGAAATGGTTTTAGGATTAATAGTAAAACTCCACCTGCTACATTAGAAAGTGTTCCTTGTAATGCTAAACCTACTGCTACACCTGCAGATCCTAATAATGCAATAAAGGAGCTTACCTCTACCCCCATATGTGCAACTGCCATAAAGATTACAATACAACGCAATCCAATCCTTATGAAGGAGCAGGAAAATGAGATAACTCCATAATCGATCTCTGCCTTCTCAAGGGTTGTTTTTAACAATTTAATTAAGATCTTGATCAATTTAAATCCAATTGCAATGATCAAAAATGATACTATGACTTTTCCTATGATACTCATTGCAATTTCCAGATATTTTTCTAAAAACTGATTCCAGTTAATCTTGCCCAAGTCCACTACTGCGAACATCGCTTGTATTTGTGCTAACATAAACTCTCCTCTTTTTTTCTTGTGTTTCTTTTGATATTCATTTCACAAATATGCTTAACATGAAAGAAACACGTATTTCTACGTGTTTCTTATCATAGCAAGTTTATCTATTCATTACAATACTTATTTTTTTGTAATATATCCTTTTGCTTTTAATGTCTCAGCACATAACACAGCTCCACCTGCTGCTCCACGAACTGTGTTATGAGAAAGTCCTACAAATTTGTAATCGTATACAGTGTCTTCTCTTAAACGTCCAACAGAGATTCCCATTCCGTTTTCGTAATCAACGTCTTCTCTTACCTGTGGGCGGTTATCTTCTTCTAAGTACTGGATCATCTGTTTTGGAGCACTTGGAAGTTCTAATTCCTGTGGAAGTCCACTGAAGTTTACTAATTTCTCGATCAGCTGTTCTTTTGTTGGTTTCTTCTTGAATTTAACGAAGACTGCTGCTGTATGTCCGTTTAATACTGGTACACGGATACACTGTGTTGTGATCACTGGTGTTTCAGCTTTCACGATCACACCGTCTTCAATATGTCCCCATAAACGAAGAGGCTCCTGTTCGCTCTTTTCTTCTTCTCCACCGATGTATGGAATGATGTTTCCTTCCATCTCTGGCCAATCTTTGAAAGTTTTTCCTGCTCCAGAAATTGCCTGGTATGTTGTAGCAACAACTTCGTATGGTTCAAATTCTTTCCAAGCTGTTAAAACTGGTGCATAACTCTGGATAGAACAGTTAGGTTTTACTGCTACGAAACCTTTTGTTGTTCCTAAACGTTTCTTCTGGCTTTCGATCACTTCGAAGTGTTCTGGGTTGATCTCAGGTACTACCATTGGTACATCTGGTGTCCAGCGGTGAGCACTGTTGTTAGATACAACTGGTGTTTCTGTTTTTGCATATTCTTCTTCGATCTTTTTGATCTCGTCTTTAGACATATCTACTGCACTAAATACAAAATCTACGTGAGAAGCAACTTCTTCTACTTCATTGACGTTTTTTACGATCATAGATTTTACTGCTTCTGGCATTGGAGTATCCATTTTCCAACGTCCACCAACTGCTTCTTCATATGTCTTTCCAGCAGAACGTGGGCTTGCTGCTAATGTTGTAACTTCAAACCATGGATGATTCTCAAGTAATGAAATAAAACGCTGTCCAACCATTCCAGTTGCACCTAAATACCAACTCTTAATTTTTCACTCATTTTTTCTCTCCTATAGTACACGAACACGAACGACTCCGTCGATCTGTTCCATTTTCTTGATTGTCTCTTCTGTTGGTGCTTTCTTTTCCATGTCAAACATAGAATAAGCCCATTCACCTTTGGATTTATTTAACATATTGGAAATGTTATGTCCATCTGCTGCCAAGATCGCTGTTAACTGACCGATCATATTTGGAAGATTCTTATGATGTACTGTAATACGAGCTGCTCCACTTGCTTCTCCAAGATCACAGTTTGGATAGTTTACTGAATTGACAATATTACCATTCTCTAAATAATTCATCAACTGATCCACTGCCATCTCTGCACAGTTTTCTTCTGATTCCTCTGTAGATGCTCCTAAGTGTGGAATTGTGATCACTTTGTCTACTCCAGCGATTTCTGCACTTGGGAAATCTGTTACATAATGTTTTACTTTTCCTGATGCTAATCCTTCGATCACTGCCTGATTATCAACAAGTTCTCCTCTGGCGAAGTTTAATAATGTAACTCCGTCTTTCATCTTATCGATAGCTTCTTTGTTGATCATTCCTTTTGTAGAATCCATGTATGGAACGTGAATTGTAATATAATCACATGTCTCAAATAATTCGTCAATGGAAGCGATATGTTTTACCATTCTTGATAAGCTCCATGCAGAACGTACGGATACGTATGGATCATATCCATAAACTTTCATTCCAAGACGATTGCAGATATTTGCTACTAAAACACCGATTGCTCCAAGTCCGATAACTCCGATACTTTTTCCTTTTAATTCGTTACCTGCATACTGTTTTTTCTGTTTCTCAACAAGTTTTGCAAGGTTCTCTTCGGATGCATTTTCCTTAACCCAGTTATATCCACCGATGATATCACGAGATGCAAGTAAAAGTCCTGCAACAACAAGTTCTTTTACACCATTAGCATTCGCTCCTGGTGTGTTGAATGCTACGATTCCCTTCTTTGCATATTCATCTAATGGAATATTGTTAACTCCTGCTCCAGCTCTTGCAACTGCAAGAAGGCTTTCTGGAACTTCAAGATCGTGCATAGCTGCACTTCTTACTAAAACTGCATCTGCTTTATCTAAGTCATCGATCACTTTAAAATCTTCTGTAAATAAATCTAGTCCTTTACTTGCGATCGGGTTTAAGCATTTTACTGTATACATGGCTCCTCCTTATTTGTTCTCTTCTTCAAACTTCTTCATAAATGCTACTAATTTCTCAACACCTTCTTTTGGCATTGCGTTATAAATACTTGCACGCATTCCACCAACTGTACGATGTCCTTTTAGGTTCTCAAATCCTGCTTCTTTTGCTTCAGCTACGAATTTAGCATCAAGATCTTTGTCTCCTGTTACAAATGGAACATTCATTAAAGAACGGTCTTCTTTCACAACTGTTCCTCTAAACATTTCACTCTGGTCTAAGAAATCATATAAGATCTTTGCCTTTTCTTCGTTACGTTTCTTCATTGCAGTAAGTCCACCCTGGTCCTTTAACCATTTGAAGACTTTTCCGCAAATATAGATTCCGTAGCATGGAGGTGTGTTATACAGTGAATCTGCATCTGCCTGTGTTTTCCATTTTAACATGGTTGGTGTTCCTTCTAACACGTCATCTGTGATCAGATCTTCACGTACGATACAAACTACAACTCCTGCTGGTCCAACGTTTTTCTGTACTCCAAAATAGATTACACCAAAGTCTTCTACATTAACTGGCTCAGATAAAATGCAGGAAGACATATCTGCAACAAGGATTTTACCTTTTGTATTTGGAATCTGCTGATATTTTGTTCCATAGATCGTGTTGTTATAGCATACATATACATAATCTGCATCTTCTGATACAGGAAGGTCAGAACAATCTGGAATATATGTATATGTTTTATCTTCTGATGAAGCTAAAATGTTTGCTTTTCCATATCTGGAAGCTTCCTGGTATGCTTTCTTTGCCCACTGTCCTGTGATGATGAAGTCTGCAACTTTGTTCTTCATCAGATTCATAGGGATCGCTGAAAACTGCTGAGATGCTCCACCCTGAAGGAATAATACTTTGTAATTATCAGGGATGTTCATTAATTCTCTTAAGTCTGCTTCTGCAGTTTTGATGATATCATCAAACATCTTGGATCTGTGGCTCATCTCCATAACAGACATTCCACATCCTCTGTAATCAAGCATTTCCTCTGCTGCTTCTTTTAACACTTCTTCCGGAAGTACTGCCGGTCCAGCTGAAAAGTTGTATACTCTTGCCATTTCTTTTCTCTCCTTTATATGAAAATAAATTAAAAATTACCTTGCCTGCGCCTCAAGATCCGATTTATCAAATGCATCTTCAATAGAACCTCCTGGATTAACCATCGGCCATACTTTGTCATCTAAGTCAATATGACAATCGAGAACTACTGGTTCTCCTGCATTTAAAGCTTCTTTGAATGCATCTTTGAATTGTTCGATATCCGTAATCTTCTTAGCTTGCACCCCAAGTCCTTCAGCGACTTTCACAAAGTCTACTTTGTCCTGAAGTGTTGTATACGAATATCTTTCTTCATAAAACAGATCTTGCCACTGTCTTACCATTCCTAACACGCTGTTATTGATAATAACTTCGATCACTGGAATGTTGTATCGCGAGGCTGTCGCAAGCTCATTTAAATTCATACGAAAACATCCATCTCCTGCAATGTTTACTACGATCTTATCTGGATTACCAACTTTGGCTCCAAGGCTGGCTCCAAGACCGTATCCCATTGTTCCAAGACCACCAGATGTCAAGAATTTACGTGGTTTATCATATTTATAAAACTGAGCGGCCCACATCTGATGCTGTCCAACTTCCGTTGTAATGACTGCCTCACCTTTTGTAATATCATAAATCGCTTCCATGATCTCAGGACATGTTAATCGTCCTTTATCATAAGTTAATGGATACTTTTCTTTATATTCTTTGACCGTATCAAGCCACTCTTTGTGTTCCTGGGCTTCTAAACGGCGATTGATCACTGTTAATACTGCTTTTACATCTCCGATGATAGAAGCTGATACACAAATATTCTTGTTGATCTCGACTGGGTCAACATCAATCTGTAAAATCTTTGCATTCTTTGCAAATGTTTTTGGATTTCCTAAAACTCGGTCACTAAATCTTGTTCCGACTGCGATCAGAAGGTCACAGTGAGATACTCCAAGATTTGATGCTTTTGTTCCGTGCATTCCAAGCATTCCACTATAGCGTCCATCCGTACCATTAAATGCTCCTTTTCCCATGAGGGTATCGCATACTGGTGCATCTACTTTCTCTGCAAATTCTTTTAATTCATCTGCTGCATCAGAGATCACAGCTCCACCACCAACTAAGATATATGGTCGTTTTGCTTCTCTGATCATGCTGATCGCATTCTGGATATCTGCTTCTTTGATATATTCACTGGAACGTATGATCTTCGCTGGTTTATATTTTTCATATAGGGTCGTTGCTGCTGTCACATCTTTTGGAATATCGATCAAAACAGGCCCTGGTCTTCCTGTCTTTGCAATTCTAAACGCTCTTCGGATCGTGTCTGCAAGTTCTTCTATATTCTTTACAATAAAGTTATGCTTTGTGATCGGAATTGTGACTCCGGAAATATCAACTTCCTGGAAGCTGTCCTTTCCAAGAAGGCTGACTCCTACGTTACATGTGATCGCAACAACTGGCACTGAATCCATATTCGCTGTTGCAAGTCCTGTAACGATATTTGTCGCTCCCGGTCCACTGGTTGCAAAGCACACTCCGACTTTTCCTGTAGATCTTGCATATCCATCTGCTGCATGAGAAGCTCCCTGCTCATGAGATGTCAGGATATGTGTAAAATCCTTTTTCTGTTTATATAATTCATCATAAATGTTTAAGATCGCTCCGCCTGGATACCCAAAAACGGTATCCACGCCTTGCTCTTTCAAACATTCTAAAACAATCTGAGCACCTGTCAATTGTTTCATCATTTGATCCTCTTTTCTTACTTAATTACTGTTTGATTTCTAAAACTGCTCCGCGGTTTCCAGATGTAACTAACGATGCATATCTTGCAAGATAACCTGTTGTAACCTTAGGTGTTCTAGGTTTCCAGTTTTCTTTTCTCTTTGCTAATTCTTCGTCAGAAACTTTTACATTTAATGTATTGGCATCGATATCAATTGCAATAATATCTCCTTCTTCTACTAATGCGATTGGTCCTCCAACTGCTGCTTCTGGAGAAACATGTCCGATACAAGCTCCTCTGGAAGCTCCGGAGAATCTTCCATCTGTGATCAGGGCTACGCTTGATCCAAGTCCCATACCCATGATCGCTGATGTAGGATTTAACATCTCTCTCATACCTGGTCCACCTTTTGGTCCTTCATAGCGGATCACTACGACATCCCCTGGTTTAATATCTCCACCTTTGATCGCTTTGATCGCATCTTCTTCACAATCAAAGACTCTGGCTGGTCCTTCCATCTTAAGCATCTCAGGAGCAACTGCAGAACGTTTTACAACACCTGAATCTGGTGCTAAATTTCCTTTTAATACAGCAATTCCACCAGTCTGGCTGTATGGATCATCGATCGGACGAATAACTTCTGGATTCTTGTTTACGCATCCTTCAATGTTCTCTGCTACTGTCTTACCTGTTGCAGTGATAAGATCTGTATGAAGAAGATTCTTCTTATTTAATTCATTCATAACAGCATAAACTCCACCAGCTTCATTTAACTCTTCAATATATGTATGTCCTGCTGGTGCAAGATGACATAAGTTTGGAGTTCTCTTACTGATCTCATTTGCCTTCTCAAGATTCAGATCAACACCTGCTTCATGTGCGATTGCTGGTAAATGAAGCATACTGTTTGTACTGCATCCAAGTGCCATATCAACTGTTAAGGCATTCTCAAACGCTTTCTCTGTTAAGATATCTCTTGGACGGATATTCTTCTCTAATAATTCCATAACCTTCATACCTGCATGTTTTGCAAGACGGATTCTTTCAGAATATACAGCTGGAATTGTTCCATTTCCCTGTAATCCCATACCAAGAACTTCTGTTAAACAGTTCATAGAGTTTGCTGTGTACATACCGGAACATGATCCACATGTAGGACATGTTTTGTTTTCAAATTCGTCTAATTCTTCTTTTGTGATCTTACCTGCTGCATAAGATCCAACAGCCTCAAACATGCTTGATAAGCTTGTTTTACATCCTTTTACACGTCCGGCAAGCATTGGTCCGCCACTGACGAACACTGTGGGTACATTAACACGTGCAGCGGCCATTAATAGTCCTGGTACATTCTTATCGCAGTTTGGAACCATAACTAAAGCATCAAACTGATGTGCTAATGCCATACATTCTGTAGAATCAGCGATCAGATCTCTTGTCACCAGTGAATATTTCATTCCAACATGTCCCATGGCAATTCCATCACATACTGCGATCGCTGGGAATACAACTGGTGTTCCACCTGCCATAGCAACTCCAAGTTTTACTGCATCTACGATCTTGTCAATATTCATATGCCCTGGCACGATCTCATTATACGAACTTACGATTCCGACCAATGGCTTTCTCATCTCTTCTTTTGTGAAACCTAATGCGTTAAATAACGATCTTTGAGGTGCAAATGCTTCTCCCTCTGTAAATGTATTACTCATAAAACTAACCTCCTAGTATAATATATCTTATTCTATCTATGGTGAGCATCGAATTCTTATTTGATCTGATCAATGATCAGCTGTCCCATTTCTTTACATCCGACTTTCTTCATTCCATCTGACATAATGTCAACTGTTCTGTATCCATCTGCTAAAACTGCTTTGACCGCTTTTTCGATCTCATCTGCTTCTTTATCTAAATCAAATGAATAACGAAGCATCATAGCTGCGGAAAGAATTGTTGCGATTGGGTTTGCAATATCCTGTCCTGCGATATCTGGAGCTGATCCGTGGCTTGGTTCATATAATCCAAACTTACCTTCTGCAAGACTTGCGGATGATAACATTCCAATAGAACCTGTGATCATACTTGCTTCATCTGATAAAATATCTCCAAACATATTCTCTGTTAAGATCACATCAAACTGACGTGGATTATTGACTAACTGCATTGCACAGTTATCAACTAACATATGTTCATATGTAACATCTTCGTAGTCTTTAGCTACTTCTTCTACAACTGCTCTCCATAATCTGGAAGAATCAAGTACATTTGCCTTATCAACACTGATCACATGTTTTTTACGTTTTCTTGCAATGTCAAATGCTTTGATCGCAATTCTTCTGATTTCATTTTCATTGTAAGATAATGTATCAACGGCTGTTCTTACACCATCAATTTCTTCTGTATGTCTTTCTCCAAAGTAAAGACCACCTGTTAATTCTCTCATGATGACCATATCAAATCCATCACCGATCACTTCATCACGAAGTGGACATGCTTTCTTTAATTCATCATATAAATATGCTGGTCTGATGTTAGCAAATAATCCAAGAGATTTACGAAGTTTTAATAATCCTGCCTCGGGTCTTAACTGTGCTGGAAGTTTATACCATGGAGATGTACTTGTATTTCCACCGATCGAACCCATTAATACTGCATCACTCTTCTTAGCAATCTCTAAAGCTTCCTCTGTTAATGGTTCTCCATGAACATCAATGGATGCTCCACCCATCAGTATCTGTGTATAAGAAAATGTATGTCCATACTTTTCTCCTACAGCATCTAAAACTCTCATTGCTTCTGTGACGATCTCTGGCCCGATCCCGTCACCTTTAATGACTGCTAAATTACAATTCATATCTTCTTCCTCATTTCTTCTTGATATTACTTATGTCTGTCAATGAATTGGCAGATTAATTTACCCTAAAACTACTAATGCGATAAATGCTCCGATACAGCTTGCACATGCAACTGTAACAATATTTTTTTTATTATATGCAAAAATCATCGCAATTGCAAATCCAATTGTCGATGCGATCAAATTTCCTGTCGCATAAAACACTGCTGGCATGATCATTGCTGCCAGTACTGCATATGGAACATAGTATAAAAATGATCGAAAAAATCTATTCTCTATCCTCTTCTGTATTGCAACCAATGGGATGACTCGTATTAGATATGTAGAAACTGCTGTGACTGCAATATAAACTAATAATCTGCTAAGATTCATGAGTCTCCTCCTCTTCTACTGGGAATAAAATTGCTCCAAATGTTGCTGCAATCAAGGTACAAATGATGATCACGAACCCACTGGATATAAAAGATAACGCTTTGATATATTTAAATAATAAACTAACGATCATGGAAAGAATGATCACGATAGTTATATGCTTATCTTGTCTGGCTGGTGGGATGATAATCCCGATCAACATTCCATAAATTGCAAGTCCAAGTGCATTCCTTAAGATCAATGGTAATAATGTATTGGCCATCGCTCCTAAAAGAGTTCCAATGGTCCAGCTGATCCATGGAATTGACATCAAAGCATAAAAATATCTGGGCGTAATCTCATGTCTCCCCGCACAGGATACTGCAAAAATCTCATCCGTTACCATAAATGCCATTGAGATCCGATTCCACAATGTCGACTTCTCACTTAATTTCTGTCCGATCGCAATTGACATGATCGAGTATCTTAAATTAATAATGATCTGTGATAAAACTAATTCCACCAAAGATCCTCCTGCCGTCATTGTTATGATCGCTGCAAACTGTCCTGCAGAAGTTACACAGGTTGCTGAGATCAAAGTAAGTGCCCATACAGGAATTCCCTTAGACGCTCCTGAAATTCCAAATGCAAACGAAACAGCCACATATGCTAGTCCGATTGGAATTCCATCAATTAATCCTCTTCGAAATTCATTGTCTGATTTCATTATCTGCTCCTATAGTTCAAAATAATTCGATTCCTGTAAAAATATAGAAAATTTCCCCAAAAAATCGAGCTTATATATTAGAATACCACATTCTTAGACAGATTGGAAACTATTTTTCATTTTATAAAAGAATTCCTTTCAACTTTTCAGAAATTTCACAACATTCTAACCTAATCTCGCAGAAAATATGTTCTCGTTGAAAAACTACACAAAACATATTATAATGACACTAACGATCGACAATGAATATGAGGGGTATTATATATGAACAAAAAGCAAATTTTATGTACTGGATTATCTCTTGCACTTCTTCTATCAAGTGTAGTAACCACACCAGCTTCTATAGCTGCAGGGAAATATTTTAAGATTCAGTACACACATTCTAAGAAAAAAGTCAAAAAGAAAGCCATCAATGCCAGATATAATAATAAGGTTATAAGTACAAAAATTCCAGGATATATTGAAGGTTCTACTTCTATGTATTCTGCATACTGGATCTTCGGTCACTGTTCTTCTCTTGGAACAAAATATTCATATTCAAGTTCAAAAAAAAGAGTTACATTACAACGAAATTCTCAAAAGCTTGTGATGACTTTAAACAGCAGAACAGCTACCTTGAATGGGAAGAAATTCACCCTTCCATCTGCACCTCGAAAAATCCGTTATATCGCAAAAAAGAAAAATTATATCATGGTTCCCGGAGATATCGTTGCAAAAAAACTAGGATTAAATTATTCATGGAACAATCGTCTGTTATCAGGAGTGATCTCAAAGGGCAGTACTGATAAACCTGCTCCTTCCACTCCATCAAATACAAAACCTCAGACTTCCAATCCTTCTGGAAGTACAACAAAGATCACCGCGTCTGAATCTGATTATTCAATCCGGATCAAAAAACCTGATGGTCTTTCATCATCTTCTATAAACTCCAACGATGATTACTGGAATAAGCAGTTACAGATCATCATTGACGGAGATTACCGCAACTTTTTTAACACAGCTTCTAACCGCACGATCAAGGATTCTTTAACTTATAAAGTTTCTTATCTAAATGGAAAAACTTATATCAATCTGATAACATCAGCGATCAAAGGATTCTCTGTTACTCAGACAGATTCTTATATCTATGTCAAGTATGCGGCACCAAAGGATATGTTCTACAGAGTCATTGTTATTGATGCCGGACATGGTGGAAAAGACAGCGGCGCAACTGGAAACGGTTATATCGAAAAGAACATGACCTTAAAGATCGTTCAGAATATCAAGACAAACTTTGACTCTGATCCGCTGTATAAGGTTTATTACACCAGACTCTCTGATTGGTATCCTACTCTTACCGAACGTTATGATCTGGCTAACGCCGTCAATGCTGACCGTTTTTTAAGTGTACATATCAATTCTGCAGACTCTGCCAGTGCAAAAGGAACTGAAACATTATATAAGGATTACAAAACATATGCCAGTGTCATTCATTCCTCTTCGCTAAGTGGAATGGGGTATACAAAAGGGTCTTCTTATGACCGAAGCCTTGTATACCGTCCTGGACTTGCAGTACTTCGAGGAACAAAAATGATGAGTGCCCTTGCCGAGATGGGATTCATCTCTAACAGCACGGAATCTGCAAGAATTGACGCTAGATCTGAGGCGATCGGATCTGCTCTTTACCAGTCACTCTGTAATTCTTTTAATTAATTTTATCTAATAATATCAGACTGTATCTCAGGAAATCCAAAGAGATACAGTCTTTTTATTGCATTAATATTACAAATATGTTACGATTTAATCTATGAGAAAGGGAGATAAACAATGAGATTACAAAAGTTATTTATTACAACACTATTATCAGTTTCAGTCATTGGTACGGCAATACCTGCAAATGTATCTGCCGCATCCTATGCAACGACAAAACGCACATACACTTTAAAAGTTTGCTGGTAAAAAGCAGAAAAAGAAAGCTCGCGGTGCAATCTATAATGGTAAGACAATTAAAACAAAAGCACCTGGCTTCTTACGTGGTGATACAACCATGTATTCCGCAAGCTATGTATTCCAGAAGGGATTAGGCGTTTCTTATTCTTACTCTTCTAAAACATGGAAGATCACTTTAAAAAAAGGTTCTAAGACGATCACCATGAAACGTGGCAGCAAATATGCTTATGTCAATGGAAAGAAAAAGAAACTTCCAACACCTGCACGCCGTGTATATTCCTATAAACAGAAAAAGAATTACATCTATGTTCCTGGCGAATTCTGTGCAAAAAATCTTGGATATTCTTATTCATGGAGCAGTAGTTCTTATGCTGGTACTTTCTCAACAAGTAACAGTAATAAGGCATCTTCTTCCGTTACAACGCTTCCAGCAACAAACGGAGAACATTATGTACAACTTGACAAACCAGAAGGTTTATCCGAAAACGACATCTCAACAACTGACGATTATAATAACTATCGTTTGATCGTAAATATTAAAGGAAATTATTCTTCTTATTATTCCGATGCATCACATCGCAGTGTTATTGGTGATTCAAGCTTCTATTCTTACTCTGTCGCTTACAGCAATGGCTATACAAAAATATATATCAAGCCTCGAAAAGCTACGATCAAAGGATTCGAAGTAACACAGACAGATTCCTATATCAAAGTTCGCTATGATTCACCAAAGGCAATGTACAAACAGATCGTTGTACTTGATGCAGGACATGGTGGTTCAGACTCTGGAGCAGTTGCCAATGGATATAAAGAAAAAAACATGACCTTGAAGATCGTTCAGGCTGCAAAGTCATACTTTGATGACGATCCAGATATCAAAGTTTACTATACAAGATTATCTGATACATACCCAAGCCTTACTGAGCGTTCTGATCTTGCCAATGAAGTTGGCGCAGACAGATTCTACAGTGTTCATATCAATTCTGCCGGATCTTCTGCTACAGGAACTGAAACCTTATACAATTCCAAAGGATATAAATCTTCTACAGGACTAACAAGCTATAATTGGTCAGCAACCATTCATCCTTATATCCGTTCTGCTACAGGATTTACAAATCGAGGTCTTGTAAACCGTACAGGATTAGCTGTTCTCCGTCATACGAAGACATCTTCTACCTTAACTGAGATTGGATTCATCTCTAACAAATCTGAAGCAAAGAAAATGAACTCTAATCTTACAAACTATGGAAAAGCTGTCTATAACAGCACAAAAGCATCTTTTAGTAAAAACCCAACTGGGCGATAATATTGTATTAAAGTATTTATATTCACAACTGGCAGTCATACATCAACCGTATGACTGCCAGTTGTTCACTTATAATATGGAATCACCAGATACATGTCTTCTGTGATCTTTCCATCATATATATGATTTGTCTGACATACCTCTTCAATATAATCATCAACAGACGAATATTCATTCCCCATATATTTCTTTGCGATCTTCCATAATGTATCACCTTTCTGCACCTGAATGCTGGTAAACTGCTTGTCTTTTGTTCCATGGGCCTCGATCAGGCTGTTACTTAAAAGGAAAGCACTCATTAAAAAAACAAAAACTACTGCTATGATAATTCCGATCACTCTTCTCTTACTTCTCATAATATCATCCTCCGTAAACTATAATCGAACATTTGTTTTGTTTATGTCTGTATTATAGTTCTCGAACATTTGTTTGTCAAGCTTTTTCCCGAAACTTTGTTCGAGAACACTTGTTTCCATTTCGGATCTATGTTATGATAAGAATAGTTTATAAACAAACACGGAGGATATGATACATGGCCAAAGAACAATTAAGTGACAAACAACAACAGATCCTTGAATTCATCAAGCGACGCATTCTGGATAAAGGTTATCCACCTGCCGTACGCGAGATCTGCGAGGCAGTGAATCTTCGTTCTACTTCCTCTGTCCATTCCCATCTGGAGACTTTGGAGAGAAAAGGATACATTCATAGAGATCCTACCAAGCCTCGTGCGATCGAGATCACCGATGATGATTTTAATCTGGCTCGCCGTGAGATCATCAATATCCCTGTCGTAGGTACCGTCACTGCCGGTGAACCGATCTTAGCGGTAGAGAATATTGAAGAATATTTTCCAATGCTTCCAGATCATATCAACAATAAGAATACTTTCATGCTCCATGTCCGTGGAGAAAGTATGATCAATGCCGGAAATTTTGACGGTGATATGGTTATTGTCGAACAACAGCCAACTGCTGATAATGGTGATATTGTCGTTGCAATGATCGAAGATTCTGCAACTGTTAAGAGATTTTATAAAGAAGATGGATATTACAGACTCCAGCCAGAGAATGATACTATGGATCCGATCATTGTATCAGAAGTATCTATTATTGGTAAAGTCGTTGGACTTTATCGTTCAATGAAATAAAAAGAAGTCAGCTGCGAGATGCTTTCAAAGCATTCCCATAGCTGACTTTTTTTCATATCATTCTTTTTAATTTAATTCTTCGATCGATACTTCTTTTCCGTCTTTCCAGATTCTTTCAAGATCATAAAATAAACGGTTTTCTTTATCAAAGATATGGATGATGATATCACCAAAGTCAAGTAAGATCCAGTTTCCTTCTCTATACCCTTCCATCTGTTTCATCTCATATCCAGCTTTAAAAAGTTCTTCCTGTACATTATCTACCATTGCCTGTACCTGGTTTTTGTTATTACCATCTGCAATGATAAAGTAATCTGCAAGAACAGAAATGCTTCGAATATCAATGATCTTGATATCTTCTGCTAACTTGTCATCTAACGCATCATATGCGATCTTTACCATATTTAATGACTGATCCATCTTAATTCTCCTTTTTGTCTCTATAATACTTATAAGTCTCTACTGTCCGCTCATCAATTTCCTGCCCACATTCTGTCAGGTACTCTATCGTATTCTTAAGAATTGTTTTTGTACATTTAGCAAGATCCTCAAATGCCAGCTTACGGACTTTTGAAAGTCCTGGAATCATCTTTCGATTTGGTTCCATATAGTCAGCAATAAAAACTATCTGTTCAAGCGGTGTCATACCGATCTTCCCTGTCGTATGACATGCGATTGCTGACAAAACTTCCGAATCCTGTTCCTTATATTCATCGCTTGCAAGAAATGGAGCGATCTCTTGATGCATCAGCTGCGGACTTTTGGTTAAAGTTCCCTCCAGACTGATATTATATCGTTTGCATAACGCTCTTTGCTCCTCCATCGAAAAGCCTTTGGCACAATCATGTAAAAGACCTGCGCGATATGCTTTGTGAACATCCACTCCAAACACCATTGCCATACAGGAAGCTGTATAAGCTACTCCTATTGTATGCCGATATCTGGATGGTTTTAATGCTGTTTTAAGCTTTTCTTCTATCTGCTGTACTTCCATATAAATCATTTCTTTCTATATAATCAATCACATCTTCTGGAAGGAAGAAATGAATACTTAATCCATTACTACATCTTTTTCTGATATCATTGGACGAAATTTCAATGCTTGGACTGCTTAAATGATAAATCTTGCCATCATATTTCTCTTCCAGATAATCAATCTGAGCATCCAGGGCACTTCTTGAGTCATTTCTTGTAGCTACCAATATATCTGCCATGGTAAAAATCTGTCCTGGATCTTTCCATGTCTCGATCTGATAAAGCGAATCCGCTCCCATGATGAAATAATATCTGTAATCTGTATCCTGTTTTGTAAGTTCTCTTAACGTATCAACTGTGTACGTTGTTCCTTCACGTTTTAATTCGATATCACTGAATTTGAAATACGGAAAATCCCTGATCGCCAGCTTGATCATATCGACTCTGTTTTGCTCACTGACACCGCCACTGATCGTTTTATATGCCGGATTCTTTGTTGGCATAACCAAAATCTCATCCAATCCAAACTCTTCTTTCGCTGCCTGTCCAAGAATCAGATGTCCATGATGGATCGGATTGAATGTCCCGCCAAGAATTCCTATCTTCTTCATGGCTGTCCTCCGATATTATTTCCCTGCTTTTGGCAGTTCAATTCTCTTATGATTCTTTGATTCCTTATATAATACGATCTTCTTACCAATAACCTGTACAACCTGGGATCTTGTTCTCTCTGCAAGAACATTTGCCAGTTCTTTTGGATCGTCCATACAGTTTTGAAGAACACCGATCTTGATCAATTCCCTTGCTTCTAAAGCATCTCTGACGCCCTGTACAAGTTCTGGTGAAATACTTCCTTTTCCAATGTTATAGATCGGATCGATCTTCATTGCAAGGCTCTTTAAATAAGCTCTTTGTTTGCTTGTCATGTTATCCTCCATTCAATTATATCTATCTATAGTAGTCAAACTCCAGATTATACAAACGTACGGTGTCTCCTTCTTCGATCCCCATCTCTGTTAAACGTTCAATGACACCGTTTTCTTTCATGAATTTCTGGAAGAAGTCAAATCCACGCTCAGATTCCAGATTAGTATATCCAAGCATTCTCTCTACTTTCGGTCCTTCGACGGTATATAATCCTTCTTCTGGATGACCGATAAAGATTCCACCTTCTTCTTCTCCGAAGTTTAATTCGTATTCCTGTTCAAATTCTGTTGCACCTTCTGGTAATTCATCTAATAATCCCTGTACATGCCATAATAATTCTTTAACACCTTCCCCGCTTACCGCAGAAATAGGGAATACTTTGATTCCTTCTGGTTCAAACTCTTCTTTTAATAAATCGATCACAGTCTCTCTGTCTGTCTCAGACATAGCATCCATCTTGTTCGCTGCGATCACCTGTGGTTTCTCTAGAATCTCTTTGTTGTATTTCTTAAGTTCATCTGTGATAGCATGGATATCAACGATCGGATCTCTTCCTTCTACTGAAGCTCCATCTACCATATGGATCATAACTTTTGTACGTTCGATATGACGTAAAAATTCAAATCCAAGACCAACACCTTCAGACGCCCCCTCAATGATTCCTGGGATATCTGCAATAACAAATCCTTTGCTTCCATCCATATCCACAACTCCAAGATTTGGATTTAATGTTGTGAAATGATAGTTTGCGATCTTTGGATTTGCGTTTGTTACTCTTGATAAAAATGTAGATTTTCCTACATTTGGGAATCCAACCAAACCTACATCAGCAATAACTTTTAACTCAAGCATAACTTCGAGTTCCTGCGCTTTCCCACCTGGCTGGGCATATTTTGGTGCCTGCATGGTTGGAGTTGCATAATGCTGGTTTCCTTTACCTCCACGACCACCTTTTAATAGTACAACTGGTTCTTTCTTATTAGACATATCAAGGATAACTTTCCCTGATTCCTTGTCTTTTACAACAGTTCCTGCCGGAACTTTCAGGATGATATCTTCTCCATCAGCACCGTGGCATTTTCTTCTGCCACCTTCCTGACCATCTCCTGCCTTGAATTTTCTTCTGTGACGGTAATCAGATAAAGTATTGATTCCTTCATCCACAACAAAGATCACATCACCGCCACGGCCGCCATCTCCACCATCTGGTCCACCGTTTGGTACATAAAGTTCCCTCCGGAAACTTACGTGGCCATCTCCACCTTTTCCGGATCTGATTATAATATTAGCTCTATCTGCAAACATTGTCTTTTCCTTTCTGTGTCAAAAAAACAACTTCCAGTCACAAAAATGTTTCATTATCTTATAATGAAAAACGGCCTCAAATATGTATTTGAAGCCGTAATTACTGAATCTCAAATGATCTGTTCCTGTATGCAATTAAATTATGCTACTGGATGTACAGAACACTGTTTCTTATCTTTACCTTTTCTTTCGAAGCGAACAATACCATCAACTAATGCGAATAATGTATCGTCACCACCGCGTCCTACGTTAACGCCTGGATGAATCTTTGTTCCTCTCTGTCTGTAAAGAATATTTCCAGCTTTTACAAACTGTCCGTCAGCTCTTTTCGCACCTAATCTCTTAGATTCGGAATCTCTACCGTTCTTTGTAGAACCCATTCCATTTTTATGTAGCGAAAAATTGAAGGTTCATTTTCATCATTTTTGTTACACCTCCTTAAAGATTACATCTAAATACTGTCCATGTTCTTCTTCTACTGAAGTCAGACCAAGGATCAGTGATCTTAATAACAAGCTTCCCTCTTTGGAAAGCTCTTCCGTAAATACTACGTCAATTTCTGCGTCTTCCTGGTTTACATCAATCTGATAGTGATCATCTGTCAGCTCATCCAGAGAATTCACAAAATTAATTACCAGAGCAGACACTGCGGCACAGACAATATCTTGTCCTTCCGCACTGTAACCTGCATGGTCCTGTGAGTGGAAACCTTGAAAGATTCCATCAACTCTCTGATAGAATGTTATCTTTGTCATAACTCTATCCTCAGGATATTATCCAACGATACTATCGATCTTAACCTGTGTAAATAACTGTCTATGTCCGTTTTTCTTATGGTATCCAGTTTTTCTCTTGTATTTGTAAACGATGACTTTCTTACCTTTTCCTTCGCTTACTACAGAAGCTTCAACTTTCGCACCATCAACGGTAGGTGTTCCAACTTTAACAGTATCTCCACCAACTAAAAGTACATTATCAAATGTTACTTTAGCTCCTACTTCAGCGTCAAGTTTCTCAACTTTGATCACGTCGCCTTCGCTTACTTTATACTGTTTTCCACCTGTTGCGATAATTGCGTACATCACGGCACCTCCTATTATCAAATCTCGCCAGCTTTGGTGATTTCTCGCATTCTTTAACCTCGCTGTGCGGCATACTCATATATAATAACAGCACTATTTCAATATGTCAATACTTATTTGTCGAAAAAT
>ENA-OQHL01000822-OQHL01000822.1-human-gut-metagenome-genome-assembly--contig:-NODE-822-length-18939-cov-2.615618_pt1 | contig 18939 bp, 20 predicted proteins | sample MGYA00242565_ERZ504723 | MGnify/ENA primary metagenome ERZ504723 (study PRJEB26092, sample SAMD00036211) | human gut metagenome | host: Homo sapiens | study: EMG produced TPA metagenomics assembly of... | reverse complement strand
ATAGACCATAGACAGTCTCTGTAGGAAGAACGACTGCACCACCGTCAGCCAAGATTTCTCTTAATACTTTCTTACTTTTCATCATCCATCACGACCATTCTATCTTGTCCAAATTGGTCCTTAAGGACACGCACTCGCTTATCAGGAAAATGTAGAGACAAGAGCTTTTTCAAATCCATTCCCTGCTTATAGCCAATTTCAAAGTAGAGCTTTCCACTAGGAGTCAAATACTTATATGCCCCCTCAATAATCTGTCTATAAATGGCAAGTCCCTCTTCATCAGCAAACAAGGCCATCTTGGGCTCGCTAGCCAAGACATTGACCCCAACTTCGTCCTTATCGTTTTCAGAAATATAGGGAGGATTTGACACAATGATATCAAAACTACCAGAAATATTTTCGAAAACATCTGATTGAACAAAGCTGATGGCTACCTGATTTAGCTTAGCATTCTCCTTAGCAAGTACTAAGGCATCCACTGATAAGTCACTAGCTGTTACTTGCCAAAGGGGGCGACTCTTTTTCAGGGATACCGAAATAGCACCACTCCCAGTTCCGATATCAAGAACCTTAAGCTCTGTGCTTGGATTTTCCGCTAAAATCAAGTCCACTAGTTCTTCAGTTTCAGGACGTGGAATCAAGACACGTTCATCAACCTGAAAACGTAAACCATGAAAGTCTTCATAGCCCAAGATATACTGGGCAGGCTGGTGATTCTTTAGTTGGCTAAATGCATGAGCTAATAGCTCAGCATCCTCCTCTGAAACTTCCTGACGCAATTGAAGAACAAAATGAGTCAAGTCCCATTGCTTCAAACCACGATAAACAAAGGATAGGGCCTCTGGCTCTTCTCCAACAGCCTCAAGCTGCTTCTCATAGTCAGCTAGAACATCCGCTAGAATCATTTGTTAAGCTCTTCCAATTTTTGAGTTTGGTCGTAAAGAACAAGAGCATCAATGACTTCATCCATTTTCCCAGCCAAAATTGTATCTAGTTTTTGAAGGGTCAAACCAATACGGTGATCCGTTACACGGTTTTGTGGGAAGTTGTAAGTACGGATACGCTCTGAACGGTCCCCTGTACCAACAGTAGATTTACGCTCAGCATCTTGTTCATCTTGAGCGATTTGTGCAAAGTGGTCCGCAACACGTGCACGGATAATCTTCATGGCTTTATCACGGTTCTTCTGTTGTGTACGTTCTTCTTGCATCTCTACTTTGATTCCAGTAGGAATGTGAACCATACGAACCGCAGTCGCAACCTTATTGACGTTCTGACCACCAGCACCACCTGAACGAAATGTATCCATCTTGATATCATCATCACGAATTTCAACTTCAATGGTATCATCCAATTCAGGCATAACTTCCACAGATGTAAATGAGGTATGACGACGTTTGGCAGAGTCAAATGGTGAAATACGAACCAAACGGTGGACACCCATTTCTGATTTGAGGAAACCATAAGCATTAGGTCCTTCAAAAGCAAGGGTTACAGATTTGATTCCAGCTTCATCACCTGCCAGATAATCCAATACAGACACTTTAAAGCCTTTCTTTTCCGCCCATCTAGAATACATACGATATAACATATCTGCCCAGTCACAGGATTCTGTTCCTCCAGCTCCAGGATGTAATTCTAAAATAGCACTAGAATGATCATATTCATGAGATAACAATACCTTGATTTCAAAGTCATCAAAAGCAGTTTCCATTTCCTGATATTCCATTTCATACAGTTCAAATATTTCCGGATCAAAATCGTCCTTTAAAAGTTCACCAGTTTCTTCTAATGAAGAAAGCGTGGCATTTAGTTTTTCATATGCACCAACGATATCCTTCAAATCCATTTAACTGACGGATAATCCCTTGTGCATGAGATGGATCATTCCAAAATCCTTCTTCTAAAGTACGACTGTCTAATTCCGCAACTTATGTTTTTTTCAGCTAAGTCAAAGTGACTCACCAAGAGAATCTAATTTCTCCCGGTGAGTATTCACTCCTTGTTTTATTTCATATAGTTCCATAGGCGATTCCTCCTACGCATTTTGTCTTTGTATCTGAACCTTCAACGCAAAGAATACAACTTCTCTTGCGATACGACTCATCATATCCTCAAACATTTCATATCCTTCTTCAATATAAGCCTGTAAAGGATTGTTTTGTGCATAAGAACGTAAATGAATACCATTTCTTAATTTATCCATCATATCGATATGTTCGATCCAGTTACGATCCATGTTACGTAAAACGATGGTTCTTTCAAATGATGTAAATTGTTCACGAATATCCGCAACTTTTCCATCATACAGATTCCAAATTTTATCAGCACAATATTTAGCTGTTTCATCTGTAGATTTTCCACGGATTTCTTCTAATGCTACATTTTCTGTTGGTTCTAATCCAAGCATTTCCATACCCTGAATCACACCAGCATAATCAACATTATCATCACGTTTATTTTTATCTGTATTTGCTTCCACAACGTTTTGGATAACACGGTCAATCATATCATGCACAACACCATGTACATCTTCATTTTCTAAAACATAATTTCTTTGTTCATACATGATTTCACGCTGTTTACGCAAAACATCATCATAATCCAATAATTGTTTACGAACATCAAAGTTATAACCTTCGACACGTTTCTGTGCCTGAGAAATAGATTTTGTGACCATCTTAGATTCGATCTGCTGATCACCTAATGCATTAAATAATTTTTCTACTTTTTCTCCACCGAAACGAACCATCAGTTCATCCTTCAAAGATACATAGAAACGAGAGAAACCAGGATCTCCTTGACGACCACTACGTCCACGCAACTGGTTATCGATACGTCTTGATTCATGACGTTCACTACCAATAACCGCTAAGCCACCCAATGCTCTTGATTCTTCCGTTAATTTAATATCGGTACCACGACCTGCCATATTGGTTGCGATCGTTACAGATTTCACACGACCTGCTTTGGCGATAATATCGGCTTCTCTAGCATGGTTCTTTGCATTCAGCACTTCGTGAGGAATATGCATTTTCGTTAATAACTGGTGAACCAATTCACTCTTTTCAACGGAAATTGTACCAACCAGTACTGGCTGTCCTTTTTCATACAGTTCTTTTACTTCTTCCACAAGTGCATTAAACTTCAAACGTTCATTTGCAAAGATTGCATCTGGATAGTCAATACGAGCAACTGGACGGTTTGTTGGAATCACAATAACACGCATGTTATAGATATCTAAGAATTCTTCTTCTTCGGTTTTCGCTGTACCAGTCATACCGGCAAGTTTATCATATAGACGGAAGAAGTTCTGATATGTGATAGTCGCAAGTGTACTTGTTTCTTCTTTGATGCTTACACCCTCTTTGGCTTCAATTGCCTGATGTAATCCATCAGAATAAGCACGGCCAGGCATTGTACGACCTGTAAACTGGTCAACGATTACGATTTCATCATCCTGTACCACATATTCTACTTCATTTTTCATAATATAGTTTGCTTTTAATGCCTGTGTGATATGGTGAACCAGCTGTGTATGTTCAATATCATACAGGTTTTTGATCTTAAAACGGCGTTCTGCTGTTGCTACACCTTTTTCTGTCAGCATGATTTGTCTTGTCTTTTCATCGATTTCATAGTCATCGCCTTTTAAAGACTTTGCAAAAGCATCTGCCTGTAAATAAAGGTTTGCTGTTTTCTTAGCACCACCACTAATAATCAATGGTGTTCTGGATTCATCAATCAAGATAGAATCGACTTCATCGACGATTGCGACATGCAATCCACGTAATACACGATCTTTTACATCAGTAACCATGTTGTCACGCAGATAGTCAAATCCTAGCTCTGAATTGGTTGTATATGTAACATCACATTCGTAAGCTGCACGTTTTTCACTTGGTGTTAATGGTCTGGAATTGACACCAACACTTAATCCTAAGAATCGATAAATCTGTCCCATCCATTCTGCATCACGTCCTGCTAGATAGTCATTGACTGTGATAACGTGTACACCTTTGCCTTCCAAGGCATTTAAATACACACACATTGTAGAAGTCAAGGTTTTACCTTCACCTGTTTTCATTTCAGCGATATCACCGCCATGCATTGCAGCTGCACCCATGATCTGTACTTTATAAGGGAATTCTCCTATTGTACGTTTTGCAGCTTCTCGAGCTACAGCAAAAGCTTCTACCTGAATATCATCCAGTGTTTCACCATTTGCCAATCTATCTCTGAATATCTGTGTCTGCTGTTTTAATTCATCATCACTCATTGCAGCCATTTTATCTGCAAGTGCGATAACTGCATCAGCTGTTTTTTCCCAAACCGTGCAGTATTTTCTTTTCTCCGCTGAATAAGCGTTCAAATACATTTGCCATACATAACCTCCATGTATCTTAATCTCATCTTTATAATATATAGTGAACTCATAATACCTTAACATTGTATCACAAACGAGGCAACTATCAAACAAAAAAAATCAGGCAAAGGCCCGTTTTTTCATGATAATTAAAGTTTAACGATATTGTGAGCCTGTAAACCTCTATCTGTTTCAACAACTTCGAATTCAACTTTTGCGTCGTTTTCGATTGTTTTAAATCCATCCATCATTAATTGTGAATAGTGGAAAAATACATCTTTGCCATCATCTAATGTGATGAACCCGAATCCTTTTTCCTGGTTGAACATTTTAACTTTTCCTTGCATTGCTTAAAAACCCTATACCTTTCTATGCTACTCAACTGCATACGTTCATTATAGACACTTTTTTTCCAAAAATCAATGCACTATATTCATAATTTACATTTTTTTCACAAAAGTTTTCTGTAATTTTTCCTATAGTGTAGAACCGCTTTCTTTTGTCCGTACTTATTCTTTTGAAAAAAAGCATAAGAATAACTTATGCTCTTTCCTGCTGTCTTTTGGCGACATGAAAAATCATAGACTGCTCGCCGCATTTCAATTCTTGTTTTGTATAGCTGCTCATGAACGTTAGTGCCTCATGAATCTCTTTTTCATCATTTAGCTTCATGATCATAAAACGTCCATTGAAATCATTAATCAGATGTTTATTTGCTTCATAATAATCCTGTAGATCAGTTAAAGCAATCACTTCTTCATATGTATCCAATAAAGAGTCAACTGTTGTTTCTAATTCACTAGTTCTTTTCGTCTTTAACAAAAAAACATGTTCATTTTCTATTGTCTGGAAACGAAAATTACCAGCTGATTCTAATACTACTGCCAGTTTTTTCATCGTACTCCTCCTCGTGTTAAAAAAACACGTAAGCATTATAACTGAATGGTACCGATCCCGCAACTACCCTTATACAAAATTTGGAAATTAACTTTCAAAGCAGCATATGTAATCGTTTACACAATATAAAGAAAGGCGTTTCTACAATTGGAAACACCTCATCTTTTTAACATTTTTCTACATTTCTGGCCTGTAATCCCTTATCGACTTCTACAATATCGAAGGAAACAGGTTGTCCTTCATCCAAAGATTTGTATCCATCCTGTAAGATATGAGAATAATGAACAAAGATATCTTTGCCATCTTCTGTCGAGATAAAACCATACCCCTTTTCTGTGTTAAACCATTTTACTTTGCCTTTCATAAACTTCACCTTCCATTTCTTACTACAGTTTCAAGTATAGAGAAACTTTTACGATGCCGCAAACCTTTTTTATCGCAGGATTCGACAAATAAAGGATGCGCACATAAGACCAGCGCCTCTATTTTATATGTATGCTCTTTTATCAAATCATATGCTCTTTTTAACGAAGAACCGCTTGTACATACATCATCTAACAAAAGCAAAGGGGTTTTAGGTAAAGAAATCTTGTAATCACGTTGAATAATACGATCGATATGTACCCTTTCTTCAAAGCTTTGTAAAGATTGTTTATGATCTTCACTCTTATAAAATGGTTCTACAATGTTCATGGGAATACCTTTCAACATTTCCTTTACTGGCTGAAACCCACGTTCTGCGTACTTCTCTTTACTGCTTGGCAAAAGCATCAATGGTACTATGTCGATATCTGTCGAAATAATCTTTTTTCTAAATGAATGAAAAAACACAGGAGCCAGAGCAATATCTCTGCCCTCTTTCATCTGAAAGATCATACTCTCCATTGTTTCATTGTATTCATATAGAATATGTAAAGGCATTTTTTCTAATTGGGTATCTAACTGAAGTACATGCAGCTTTGATTTACATTTTCCACATAAAACATCATCCTGTCTTAACCAGTCGTGAAATGATAAATTGTTTTGAATATTCTCAAAACAATATAAACAGCGCTCCTGTTTCATTTAACCACCTTCATTCATCTTTCTTAATGATGTAATACATTGCGTAATATCCTTCGTTTTCCGCTTACAAAGAAACAAACCTTTTCCTGTGGGCATTTCTATACTTCTTCCTACCCGCCCAATCATCTGTATCAGACTGGCTTCATTGAATACAGGATGATCAGCAAACAAAATCACTACATAAATCCCTTTAATGGTGATTCCTCGTTCTAATACGGTTGTTGCGACAAGAAACTCATAGGCCCCTTCATGGAATTCTTTTATGATTTTTTCTTTGTTTTCTGTCTTAGATGTAAATGCACAGCAAGCATATTTCAAGGATAGAAAGCGGGTTAAACGATGGGCGATACGAATCGTTGGCACAAACACCAAAGTCTGTATCTTTGCTTTTCTTTGTGATTTTAGAAAAAGCAGCAGGTATGTAATCTGCATCCAGCTATATCCTCGTTTTACTTCCGGTACAATCAAAGGGTATCCATGTGGTCTTTGAAATAATTCTACCATGTTTAAATGGTGGGCAGATACCTCCTTTCGCATCTCATCATCTGGAGTGGCAGTAAGATAGATTTTCTCACCGACACATGCATGCATAGCAATTGCTTTCAATATCGCGTTGCCCCTGTAAGGAAAAGCATCGACTTCATCCATGATTAGCAGATCAAAGGTCTGATGATATCGATACAATTGATGCATAGTACAAATAATTAAATCGCCGTCCACAATATCGGTATATCCTTCACATACCGCAATGACACTAAGAGATGGAAAAGCTTCCTGCATACGTTCAGCTATTTCTAATACAACTTGTCTTCTCGATATCGCAAAACCAACTTTTTTCCCCATTGTAAATATCAGCGATTGCTTCCATCACAATCTTCTGTTTTTCCCGCTCCACAACATGCAAAAACCAGGCTGTCTTGTTTTAATGTCAAATTTCTTCTTAACTCATCACTTGCCTTTTTCTGAGCTGGTGTCAATGGATACTTTAACTGTGGGTGACAAGTATGCCGTTTTCTTTGATATTGTTTACGCGGCGGTAACTCATTCACATTCACACGTCCAAAAGGCGATGCACTTTCGACAATACCAGACATCTTGATCCTGATAGAAGTAGACTGGGTCTGTATTTCCATCATCTAAGACATTTCATTTTTTTCACCTTCCACTTATATACAATACGATATTTTTATAGTGAAAAATCCTAAAATTATTTTGAAAAAAAGTAAAAAAAACCTTTACATTAATTAATTTCAAGGTATATTTAAACCACAAATAATATTTTTTTACCATTTCACTATTCATATATGACCATGACTTTTATAAGATATGCAAAAAGGAATAGATTATATTAGCTAAGTAATCATAATCCATTCCTTTTAATAATATATATTTCACAAATATTTACCTGCTTCTTTTATACTGAGCTTCGACATATCTTCCTGATGCTCCTTGATGAACGCCTTTACCCATGTTGGGTTTGTTTTAGAATATTCACGAAGACTCCATCCAATTGCTTTATTGATGAAAAATTCATCACTATTTAAGTTATGAACAATGATCTCACCTAATAATTCCTTATTTGTTTGATTTTTTCTATTCAGCTGATGGTCAATCGCAAGCCTTCTCATCCACATATTTTCATCTAATGACCAGCTTAACATGATTTGATTTACTCGCTGATCACTTAAGCCAATATCCCCTATGATGGTATCAAAAGCATCAATACTGTCCCACCATTGTTTATTTCTAACGTAATATTCGATTCTCTCAATATCTTCATAATGCAAATATTTCTGCATCATCATCAGATAATCAGATACAACATATTGCATCTCACGATGCGGATGATCAAAACACTGGTTTAAAAATTCCCAATCGATCACTTTAGACTGTTTCTCTTTTTTGAAAATATCTTTTTCTAATGCTTTTCTTTGTTTACTACCAATTCCAAAAAAACGAAAATGATTTTTCATATAGGCAGCCATTGCTTCCGCCTGTTTCTCATTTCGATGCTGCTCAAATAAGGATATAATCTGACTGTATTTTTCACTCATTTAATCACCTTCATATCCTTCATAAAAAACAGGTGGAATATTCATCTTTTTCATCTTATATACTTGAACTTTTGTGAGTGGTATCTCATAAGGATGATTATTTTTATATTTACCTGCTAATATGTCTTGATACAGCTTCTGCATCAATGTATTCCAAGCATTTTGACAGCTGTTTCCATTTATCAAAAAGCCATATCCATCACCGAGATAAAATATCTTGATTGCTAATGCTAAATCACATAACGGCTCATTTAGTAGGTTTTTCACAAACTCAAAGACATCATCCCAATTATATTGGTCAATTTGCTTTTGCATATCTTCATAAGTCATCATAAATCACCTATAGTATAGAGGCAGGATCATTGAAATATTGTTCAATGATTTCTAATACACCATCTGATTCATGATGTGGCGCATGTCGATGAAACTTCGCCAATAAATCCGGGCTGCCATTTTCCATTACATAGCCATATTTAGCGATACGAAGCATTTCTTCATCATTTCCAGCATCACCAAATGCCATAACTTCTTCTGGTTTGATATGCCATTGTTTCATCAGCATTTGGACAGCATTACCTTTATGGATGCCTTTCACAATCAAATCGATATCTTCATGACCGCTGCTTACAACGCTGATATGATCATCAACAGCCTGTTTCAATTGTGATAATACATGTTCAAAATCTTCATTGGCCACCAAAGCAAATTTTAATATTTGATCATCTATTTCATGAAGGGAATCCTCTTTCTTTAATCTTGGAAAATAATTTATATAAAACGCATACTCTTCATCTTTAATATTTTTTAACGTATATGCACTTTCTTTTCCACAAACGATCGTTAATAAAGATGGATAGTGATCCAATACATCTAAGATATTATTGAAAGTATCCTTTTTTATTTCTGTGGAAAATAGTTCTTTTCCCTGATCAACGATATAAGCACCATTTTCTGATACAAATGTTAATTCATCTTTTATTTCATCAAAGAAAGATATTAACTGATAATATTGATTACCACTAGCGACCACAAAGTGAATACCCTGCTGTTTCATTTTTTCATATAGACGCATAAAGCGTGCTTTATCATACGTTAAATCACGATGGTAAAAGGTACCATCTAAATCCGTTACAATCATTTTAATACTCATAAATTTTTTCTCCTCTTTTTTCAATTACCACAATCATTCTTTTTTTCCTTTTAAAATAAATGTGATTAAATCTTCTACATTCTCGAACTCATCATAATCACCAACAATGCCTTGTCGATGGTATACAATACCATTTTGTTCATTGCGCATTAAGCAATCTAATAATTTCTCTAATCCATATCGTTTTATAAACAATGTAAAACCATATGGTTTTATCTTTTGAAGCAGTCCTTTTCTACAAGGTTCTTCACATTCATAACAAGCATGAAGGTGCTTATTGATGACACATTTACGATTTTCACAATTTATTTTATCTGCGCAGTCTTCTTCTATACACCCTTTACATGTTTCATTTTCACTACATAAGCAGCACGCCAGGCCACATCTGGCAATTCCCAGTTCTCGTTTCATTGTATTTTCCTTCTTCCTATTGCTTACATTGTAACATATAAAAAGGAAAGTCAAAACTTTCCTTGCGAATCTTATTTGCCATTAGCGATATCTTTTGGCACACCATAATTTTCATCTAATTGCAACAGGTAATCTTTTTCATGCTGCATCAATGTAGAATATGTCACAAACTGATATCCATCTTTTGATAAGGCTGCTAAAATGGGTTCAATACTGTCTTTAGAGAAATCGTGGATATCATGTAAAAGCACGACCATGTTTCCAGCTTTTGTGGATTTTACTACAGAAGTTTTTATAGCACCAGCTTCTTTCAGCATCCAGTCCTGAGAATCTACATCCCAGAATGCATAACCGGTTTGATTTGCATTCAATACCGTTTCATTTAATGCCCCATAAGGAGGTCTGAAATATGTTGGTTCATAGCCTGTCAGCTTATAAATAGCATCCTGTGTATCATAAATTTCTGAAACAACTCCTTTTTTATCTAATGTTCTTAAATCTTCATGATCCCATGAATGGTTTCCAATTTCAAAGCCGCGTTTATATACATCTTTTACGATATCCGCATTGATTTCCACATTTTTCCCTAACATAAAGAAAGTTGCACGACCATTATATTTTTCAAACGTTTTCATAATTTCTTCTGTATTTTCATAATGTGGTCCATCATCAAAGGTAATCGCAACCATTGGTTTATTTGGATCAACTTTTGGCTGCGCTTTTGGTGTTTCTACATTCCCCTGATATAAGGAAGGAATATTTTTATCCGCAAGCTTCATATAAGCGCTGTTATCTTTATAATTTACAGACATCTTTTGATCAAGATTATCATTCAGATAGAAAGTGACTGCATTTTTACCTAAAATAAAATTAGATAATTGATCGCTTTTTAATGATTGGAACCATTCATAAGTATTGGTATGGTTAAAAGTTACGCAGGGGCTGAACACATTCACGAAGGAAAAACCCTCGTGACGTACGGCTGCGACGATCAGATCTACCAGCTGCGGCAGCTGGGCTGAAAAGCCCTGCGCTACAAAAGTTGCTCCGGAAGCTAAAGCCAGTTCCAAAGCAGAGATCGGGGTCTCGATATTGCCTGTCGGCGTGGTCTTGGTTTTAAAGCCAACATCACTGCGGGGAGATGTCTGACCTTTGGTAAGGCCATAGACATGATTATCCATCAGGATATAAGTGATATTGACGTTGCGGCGCATAGCATGGATAGTATGCGCTGTGCCAATGGCAAAGCCGTCGCCGTCGCCGCCGCAGGCGATAACGGTCAATTCAGGGTTTGCCAGCTTAACGCCCTGGGCAAAAGGCAGAGCGCGGCCATGAGTTGTATGCATGCCGTAGGCGTATAGATAACCGCCGATACGGCCGCTGCAGCCAATGCCGGAAACCAGTGCCAGCTGATGCGGTTCCAGATTTAGTTTTACTGCTGCCTGCTGCAGAGCCATTTGAACGGCGTAATCACCGCAGCCCGGACACCAGTTGGGTTTTACCTGATTTTGAAAACTAGCTAAAGTCGACATCTTACAGCACCTCCTTGCATTTGGCCAGCAATTCTTCTTTATAGAAAATATCACCGTTGTATTTTAAGATAGAATGCAGCTCCGGACAGGGCGGTACATTCATTTTTATCAGCCGTGCCAGCTGTGCCGTGGCATTGTGCTCGACGACGACGATTTTTTTCGCTTCCTGCAGATAATGGTTGAGAGCGCAGACCGGGAATGGCGATAACAGGCGAATCTGGACATGATTGACGCGCAGCCCTTTTTCGCGCAGCTCCTCAGCCACTTCGCTGATGACGGCGCGGGTGCCTGCCATACCAATGATCAGCAGATCGCTTTGCGGATAGGGAGCGTCTTCATAAAGCGGGCTTTCAAATGTATCAACAACGCTGCGGACCTTGCGCAGGCGTTTATCGGACTGTGCTGTACGCATGGCCCTGTTTTCGGAAGGCCGGCCGACCTCATCATGCTCCAGCCCGGTGCCGAGGCTGATGCCGTTTGGCGTGCCCGGCAGGACTCGCATGGAAATGCTGCCTTCTGCTTCCAGATCATAGCGTTTAAAATACTCCGGCGATTTGATTTCCGGCAATCCGTCCTTGACCAGCTTGCCGCGCCGCACCTGCAGTTTGCCGTAATCAAGGCTGGTTACGGACTGTTTGCCTAAAGACAGCTGCAGGTCAGAAAGCACGATGACCGGACATTGATATTCTTCAGCCAGATTAAAGGCTTCAAAAGTGTCGTAAAAAGATTCTTCTATAGAAGAAGGCGAAATAACGATTTTGGCAGTGTCGCCGTGTGTATTATAGATCGCTGCCATCAGGTCCGACTGCTCATGCTTGGTCGGCAGGCCGGTACTGGGGCCGCCTCTTTGTGTATCGATCACGACCAGCGGGGTCTCTGTCATTTCCGCCAGGCCGATTGCTTCCGCCATCAGCGATAAGCCTGGGCCTGCTGTCGCAGTAAAAGCGCGGGCGCGCATAGCTGCGCCGATCGCCATCGTGCAGGCCGAGATCTCGTCTTCCGTCTGCAGCATCACGCCGCCTTCGGCAGGTGCGTATTTTACCATATATTCCATAATTTCTGAAGAGGGAGTTATCGGATAGGCCGACATGAATTTGGCGCCCGAGGTCAAAGCCCCCAGAGCTACTGCTTCATTGCCCAGCATAAACAGCTTCGGCTGTGGATTTTCCAGTTCCGGCATCGTAAAGGCTGCCAGCAGATCATGATAATTATTTTTAATATATTCGTAGCCTGTTTCCAGCGCCAGGCGGTTTGTCTCCATGACCTCGGCGCCTTTGCGGCCGTATTGTTTTTCCAGCAGCGGCAGCAGTTTGGCAGTATCGATGCCCAGTAAAGCGGCGGTGATGCCTAAAGCCAGAATGTTTTTCGGCAGTGTTGTACCGTCTGCTTTGCTCAGTTCGTTCCAGGATAGAGCAACAGTGCGTACCTTTGGCTTTTTACCTTCCAGCCAGGCAGTATCGGTAACTAAAATGCCTTCGGCTGTCAGTTCAGGCGCATCCACCTCTAGTGTGTCCGGGTCCATCGCGATCAGCAGATTGCAGCTGCTGGCGATCGTAGCTACCGGATGGTTGGCGATACGCAGCTTATAGCTGGTGTGGCCGCCCTTGATCCGGGACGAAAACTGACGGTAACCATACACGTCATAGCCCAGAGAGCATAAAGCTGCGGCGAAAATCTCACCCAGGCTCTCTAAGCCTTCGCCCTGCTGGCCGCCGGCCTTCCACGATAATTCTTGTTTTTTCATACAATATCCCTCCTTATTAAAAGGTTTTTTAGTACAGGTATTTACCCGGGAGAAGTTTAAAAAATTCACCCTGTGCAGATAAGTTTCTGTATCTATAGTTTAACCTATTTCTGCGGAAAATAGCAGTAGCAATTAGATTTAAAAACTTTTTAAATATGTTGAAAATAGCCTGCAGATACGGCAGTACAGCTGCAAATAAGTAATTTATAAAAGCATAGCCTGTAAAAATAATTTTTCGTTGGCAAACAGGACGCGGCAATGCTTTGGTAAAAACAGCGAATTATCCGAAAATAAAGAAAAATACAATCATTAGTTATATTTTTAACAAAATAACTTGCAATAATTCTGAAAATAATGTAAAATATGTCCAAACAATGAATTATATATAGGATAATAATTGTTTTTTAACCTGTTTATAATGCGTTGAGGAAAGTATCGAAGCAAAGCAGTGCGCCGAGTAGAGGAAACTAGGTAACTCGCATGAAGCAAACTGATGCGCACAGATTCCTTTCCGGGACGTTTTATAAAATAAAACATTTCCGAAGGAGGAAATACAATGAAAAAATCTTTGTATTAGCAATGGCTATGGCTTTGGGCGTAACTGCTTCTGCCTATGCTGCAAACCCCTTCTCCGATGTACCTGCAGGTCATTGGGCATATGATTCCGTAAACAAACTGGCAGCAGCTGGTATCGTTGACGGTTATGGCAACGGCACTTTCGGCGGCGATCGCCTGATGACCCGTTACGAAATGGCACAAATCGTAGCAAAAGCAATGGCAAAAGGCGCTAACGTAGATCGTTTGGCAGCTGAATTTGCTGACGAGCTGGACAGTCTTGGCGTACGCGTTGCAGTTTTGGAGAAAAAATCCGATAATGTAAAAGTTACTGGTGAAGTTCGTTATTTGTATGAAGACAGCGATAAAGATGGTTACACTAATAACTTGCGTTCTCGTATTTGGGTAAAAGGTCAGGTCAACGATGACTGGTCCTATACTGGTATGCTTCAAAACGTGCAGGATTTTAAAGATAATGTTGGCAACGAAAATGATATTGATTTCCAACGTGCATATGTAGAAGGTAAAATCGGTGGTTTGAATGTTTTAGCTGGTCGTTATAATGCTTTCTTTGCTAATGGTAATATTTATGATACCCGTGCTGACGGTATCGAAGTTTCCTATGGCGACAAAGTAAAATTAACTGGTTATGTTGGTAAAGGCACTGATGGTACTTTGGGTTTCTTGAACGGTGCTAAGGAAACATTCGGCAACTATGCAGGTGGCGAAGTTTCTGCTGATCTTGCTAAAGGTCTGAATCTGGCCGCTGGTTACATTAATGTTAAAGATATTGGCGATATCGAAGATGCAGAGAATGCTATCTGGCATGCTGGTCTCACCTATACCGCCGGTGATGTTACTCTTTCCGGTATGTATTTAAAAGGCGACGCTGATGGTGCCGCTGAGTTTGGCTCTACTGGTGCTAAACTTGATGACGATGGTTATGTATTTGGATTAGCTTATAAAGGCGCTGAAGCTGCTGAAGTTAACAGCTGGGGTATTTGGGCTAATTACTACAACCAAGGTGGTCAAACCTACTTGGCACATACTACTGATGCCAACACCTTTGATAACGATGGTTTCAAAGGCTACGGTGTGGGTGTTAATTACACCTTTGCTAAAAATATTGTTGGTACTGTTGCTTATTATGATACCGAGAATAAACTTAACAGCAAAGATGATGATAAAATCATCTGGACTGATTTGACTTTCACTTTCTAATTTAACTGAATTAGATATTGCAAATTTAAAAGCGGCTGCTTAGGCAGCCGCTTTTTTCAACAAAACAGTTTTTGATTGTTAGGAAATGTGTTAAGATATCTTCAGATGCTTTTTACTGAAGGAGGTAAATAATGAAAAATTTCTTTAATTATGTGCTTTTGGCGTTAGTAACGGTTTGCTTTGCTCTGCCGTTAGGCGGTAGGGCCGAAGCGGCTAAAGTAGCCGTTGTGCCGCTGGCTAATCATGTTGCCGGCGATGAACTGGCCGGTACCATTTACATGCAGGAAGCTTTGGCGCTGTTCCGTTATCCTGAATTTGACCTTTTGGGTGAGGATGTAGTGCTGGAAGCTATCGGCAGTGAAAATGGCCTTGCTGATTACAGCAAAGCTGCTTTAGAGAAGGTCGCTCAGGCTACCGGCGCTGACGTTGTAGTGGCTATGCAGCTGGACAAACTGGATGCTAAGCGGATGCCGCAGCGTAAAGAAGCAACTTTGAAAATGGATCTGCGCGGCAAATTTGCTTCGCTGAATACTGTTACCGGTGCTTATTATTATAAAGACCTGCGTGATACCAGAACGATCGAGGAAGCCGTTACGGTGCGCGGTGACTGGGAACATGAAGTATTGCAGAATGTAGTGCGTAATGCCTTTAAAAAGGTTGCGGGAAAATAATCCGTAGTTTTATAAAAAATAACGTCAGCCATTAAGGCTGACGTTATTTTTTTATCATTTATATTTTTAAAGAAAACATAATAAAATTTAACAAAGGTTCTTGTGAAAAAAGCAAATTTGTATCTCCTCTTGTTTTTTACAGTTAAAATGTGCTAAGATGTTCAGAGTAGACATCTAATCTGGTATAGAGGAGGCTCTTTAATGAAAAAAATTATGAATTTTGTACTAATGGCTGTTTTGGCTGTTTGTTTTGTACTGCCGGCAGCAGGTAAGGCTGAAGCCGCAAAATTGGCTGTTGTTCCGCTGGCTAACCATGTAGAAGATAACACTACTGCAAGTATGATTTACATGGAAGAGATCATGGATACGTTTAAGTTTCCTGAGTTTGATATGATTGCCGAGGACGTTGTGGATAAGGCAGTAGGCAGCAGGAATATTTCTGATTTCAGTAAAGCCAACCTGGAACGTATTGCCCGTGAAAGCGGTGCGGATATCGTTATTGCTATGTCGCTTGATAAACTGGATGATAAAGCTTTGTTTCCCCGTCGCGAGCCTACTTTGAAGCTGGATATGAGCGGTGAGTTTGCATTTTTGAACAAAGTTACGGGCAGATATTATGTTAAAAAGTATTCTGACGATATGGAAATTGAAGAGATTTTGACTGTACGCAGTGATTGGAAGAGCGAAGAATTTGCCAAGACGGTACGCAGTTATTTGAAAAAGGTGACCCAATTTAAATAGGCTTATTATTGAAAGGGGCAGCTGATCATAGATCAGCTGCCCCTTTTTTAGTTCCTGCTGTCAGTCGCCTTCTCCTCCCGATTGGGAAGGGTCGAATTTCCATTTGCGCTGACGTTCAAAATCACTGTCATTCTTACGTTTTTTGTCTTTTTTATGGTGACGGTTTTCCTCTGTGCGTTTTTTATCTTCCTGACGTTCCCAGCGTTCACGGTCCCGGCGCTCTTGCTTGTCGGATTCATATTCTTTGCCGCGCCGTTTCTTTTCACGGTCCCAGGCTTCCTGTTCTTTGCGTTCCCTATCGGCCATGCCCAGGGTTATGTTCGTATAACTGCTGACGTTTTGATAACAGCTGTTTCGAGAGGGGGGCGGAATAATATTATTTGAGGCTTCGGAGCTGAATGAAGGCAGGCAGGCTGCCAGGATGATACCTGCTGTAAGCAGTGTTTTTTTCATTTTAGGACCTCCTTTATATTCGTAATTTACTTATTCTAACATAATTCATTTGTTATATACAATGGCCTTATTTTATAAGAATAGAGATAGGATAGGCGAAAATAATTTTTGGTGTAATAATGCAATTTTTAAAAATAAAATTATGGGATGTTGGCAGAAAAAATAATTAAAAGCTTATAAAATGATGAATTTACTGATTTTCAGTTAAAATAAATAAATAGTAATTAACCTTGCAAAAAGGAAGGCCAATGTTTAGAATATATAAAAGCTTATACTTTTAGATCAAAAAAATAATGAAATGGATTTCTGTAAGTAGAGGAAACAAGGCAACTCGCACTAAAGGAGATTCGGAATTATTTATTTGAGCGCAAAGTCTTTATAAGCTTAATAAATTTCCGAGGAGGAAAGAAACATGAAAAAATCTTTAGTACTTGCAATGGCAATGGCATTGGGCGTAACTGCTTCTGCCTATGCTGCAAATCCCTTCTCCGATGTGCCGGCAGGCCATTGGGCGTATGATTCCGTAAACAAGCTGGCGGCAGCTGGTATCGTTGACGGTTATGGCAACGGCACTTTTGGTGGCGATCGCCTGATGACCCGTTATGAAATGGCACAAATCGTAGCAAAAGCAATGGCCAAAGGCGCAAACGTAGATCGTTTGGCAGCTGAATTTGCTGACGAACTGGACAGTCTCGGCGTACGTGTTGCAGCTTTGGAGAAAAAATCTGATAATGTTAAAATTACAGGTGAGTTCCGTGCTTTGTATGCTAACCATGAAGGTAAAGGCAGCATTTCCAACGATTATGAAAGCACTTTGCGTTCCCGTATCTGGATCACAGGTCAGATCAATGACGGCTGGAAATATACCGGTATGCTGCAGAACACGCAGGATCTGTCTACTGATTCCGGTGACGAAAGCACTGATTTCCAACGTGCCTATCTGGAAGGCCGACTCGGCGGTATGGATGTAACTGCCGGCCGTTACAATGCATTCTTTGCTGACGGTAATATCTATGATAATCGTGCTGATGGCGTGGAAGTTTCTTACGGCGATAAAATCAAGATCATTGGTGCCGCTGGTAAGGCAACTGACGATCTCGATAAGCTGGGCGTTTCCGGAACTACCGGCGGCAGCTATGCCGGCGGCGCTGTAGTTGCTGATTTCGGTAAATTCAACGCATCTGCAGGTTACTATAACTTTAAAGACATTTTAGCTAAAAACAGTAAACTTGATAATGCAATCTGGTTCGTAGGTGCCGGTACTGAGTTTGGCGATTTTGCTTTGAATGCCATGTACCTTAAAGGCGATATGAGCTATCATGATGTTGATCTTGACGGCCTTGATGATGACGGCTGGACTGTAGGGTTGACCTTCAAGGGTGCGGAAGCAGCTAAAAAAGGTTCCTGGGGCCTGTTTGCCAACTATTATGATTTAGGCGGACAAACCTATATTGCTCATACTACTGATGCTAATACCTTTGACGGACAAGGTTTTAAAGGTTATGGTGTAGGTGCAAATTATACTGTTGCTAAAAATATGGTTTTAACTGCTGCTTACTATGATACTAAATCTAAATTTGATACCAGTGATAAAGACAAAATCATGTGGACTGATCTGACGATCACTTTCTAAGACATACCCCATGCAGCTCACCTCGCGCAACGAGGTGATCCGGCTGGCGAAGCTGGCCGAATCGCCCGACTGCTTCTATCCCGTCATGCGGGAGCGCGGCCTCGTCCGCACCGCCGAGGGCGAGAAACGGCGCATCCGCATCGAAGCCGAAGACGACTGCGGCAACCGCTCGCAGCTCGAATTCGACATTCTCGGCCGCACGGAAACGCTCCGCGCCGAAGCCGACAGCACGGCCGTCGTCCTGCGGCCCGAAAAGGCGGCTTTGGTCCGTGCGGGCCGCGATCTGACGGCCCGCATCCCCGCAGGAGCGGTCTACGAACCCATTTTCTGCCGCCCGGAACAGCGTCAAGCCCCCGCATCCGACTCCACGGCGGCGGTCCTCTCGCCCGCCTACCGCATCCTCGACGCCGAGACGCCCCTGCGCCGCCCGATGACGGTCTCCGTAC
>ENA-OQHL01000820-OQHL01000820.1-human-gut-metagenome-genome-assembly--contig:-NODE-820-length-19036-cov-4.031202_pt1 | contig 19036 bp, 23 predicted proteins | sample MGYA00242565_ERZ504723 | MGnify/ENA primary metagenome ERZ504723 (study PRJEB26092, sample SAMD00036211) | human gut metagenome | host: Homo sapiens | study: EMG produced TPA metagenomics assembly of... | reverse complement strand
ACCGGGAAAAAGTCACCGACCACCACGCCATCCTGCCCACCCGCAGTATGCTGCAAGCCGATCTGGATGCCCTGCCCAAGGGTGAGCAGAACGTTCTGAAGCTCATCATCGCCCGGACGCTGATGGCAGTCAGTAAGCCTTTCCGGTATCTGGAGACCCTGCTGACCACCGAATGTGCCGGAGAGGAATTCTCCGCAAAGGGCAAGGAGGTTCTGGAGGAAGGCTGGAAAGCGGTGGAATGCAAGGTGCTGGCAGACATCCTGAACCGAAAACAGGAACTTACTGCTCTGCCCAATGCGGCAGAAAACGAGTGCAGCATCCTCAACGCAGAGCTGAAAGAGGGTCAAACGTCCCCGCCGAAGCATTTCACCGAGGACCTTCTACTTCATGCAATGGAAACCGCCAGTGCAGACAGTATGCCGGAGGGTGTAGAGCGTCAGGGCATCGGCACTCCAGCCACCCGCGCCGCAACTATTGAAAAATTGGTGCAGAAGGGCTTTCTGGAGCGCAAGGGCAACAAGAAAACCAAGGTGCTGCTGCCCACCGACAAGGGCAAAGCCCTCATCACCGTGATGCCCGAAGAAATCCAATCCCCGGAAATGACCGCCGATTGGGAAACAAAGCTGCTGCAAATCGAACGTGGCGAAATGGAGCCGAGCGAATTTATGACCGAGATCAATACGATGATTACCGAACTGGTAAAGAACACGGAAATGAAAAAAGGAGCGAATGCACTTATGAAAAGCAAGATTATTGGTGTCTGCCCGAACTGTGGTAAGCCTGTCGTGGAGCGTGAAAAAGGCTGGTTCTGCGAGAACCGGGAGTGCCGTTTTGTCCTGTGGAAGGACAATGCGTTCTTCAAGCGTCTGGGCAAGCGGCTGGATTCCCATGTGGCGGACAAGCTGCTGCGGGATGGTCGTGTCCGCCTGAAGGACTGCAAGAGTGCCAAGGGCAAGACCTACAATGCCACCGTGCTGCTGGGCACCGAACCCGATGGCCGCAGCAAGTTCAGTTTGGAATTTGAGAATGGGGGCTGCTGATGAAGGATGATGCCGTGATAAAGGACAACGAGGCGGTCTACCTCCTCAACAAGCAGACGTATCTGCATCTGCGGGAAAATCTCCAAGGTGTCGGGTACGAGGTTTTTGACAAAAACAGTCCGCTCCCGGTGGAGGAAGGGCAGATTCCACGGGAAGCTCTGGGCAACACCCAGCGGCGCATCGAGACTGCCCGTGCGTACTATCTGGCAGAGCATCAGGATGAACCTGTGGGGAGAATCCAGAACGTTGCCGTCACCACTTTGGAGAAGTTTCGCTCCGGGGTTCGCAAACGTCGGAATCTGGCTCCACGTTCTCTCCCGGAAAATGATGTGCGGTTCATTGACCCGCAGTACAACGAGCTGTTCCGGGTGCCGGATGGCGGCGTTGTGCGGATGACCTACCCAGATGGGCACCAGCGTTCCGAGGTGGTCGAGTATCTCGATGACTATCACATGAAGATTGGGTCCACAGTGCAGCACATCTGCGAATTTGCAGAGCGCATGGCTCGCAGCCGTGCCATTGTGGAACCGGAGCCGCTGACGCAGCAGGACTGCCGGGCGTGGAATCTGGAATACGATTATTACCTTACCGTGCAGGCAGAGGATGGCGCATGGAATTATGCTCTCTATCAGGGCGACTGTTGCCTGTTGGAGCGTGGGAAAATTGACGCGCCCGAACTGATGATCGAAGAAGTGCGGGACGAAATTATGTACACTCACAACCTACGGAACAAGGACTGCATCCCGCTCACGCAAGAGGAGTTTATCCAGAAACTCGCAGACCGAAATGAGGTTCAGTCATACCGGATAAAGCAATTCCAGCAGAGCGGGCACGACTGCTATCTGGTCATGCAGCTGCAACAGGATGCAGACCCTGCACTCCGCTTTGCCGCCATGCGTTATCTGGAAAAGAAAAACATCGCTCCGTCCATTGAGAATTACGAGATCCTTTACCGGGGCAATCTCCCGGAGGGAAAGCGCAGCGTTCCGCAGGCAGAGCTGTTGGAGCAACTGTACCAGAAATTCAACTTCGCTCGCCCGACGGATTACCATGGGCACAGCCTGTCGGCCAGCGATGTGATCATGCTGAATCAGGATGGGAAGATTTCAGCGCATTATGTGGACAGCATCGGCTTCAAGGAACTGCCGGGATTTCTGGATAAAAAGCCGGAACGTACCTCTGTTTTGCAAACTCTCAAGGAGAAGTGCGATGCCCCGGAGTGCAATCCCACCGTCTGCCGGAAAGTGAGGGATGCCCATGAACTTTGACCACGAAGAACTGATGCTGATGATGCTCTACAACACCGGCACCCGGCTGGGGCTTATTCACGAGTTGCGGCTCATGCAGTGCTACCTGATGCCCGATGAGACTGCTCTGCGGGAACTGTCGGAGGGCGTTATCGAAAAGCTGAAACTGCTGACCGATGCAGAGTTTGCCGAACTAGAGTTTCCGCCGGACTGATTTTTGCCGCCTGCGGGCGGCGTACATACGCTCTTTTCAGATGGTTTGCCCTGTGGTATAATAATCTCGACAAATCGGAATTTGTGAAATCCACATATTTTAAGAAGGAGCCTTCGCTTATGCGAAAGCTCCTTCTTTGCATACCTTACTTTTTCAGCTTCAAGCCGTCGCGGAACGCTTCACCCACGCGCTCGGTGACCTTGTAATAGCCATGGGTGTAGGGGTCAAAGGCGATGGCATTGACTTTAGACATATCAATTTTTCCGTCCACCATAACGCTCTCATCGGCAGTGACATTGACTACCTTACCGATGACGCCGCAGCCATACTCATTGTTCTGATACTCGATGAACTTGCACTCCAGACAAATCGGGAACTCGTTGATGACCGGCGCATCGACGGCTTCGGCTTTGCTTGCGGTCAGACCGCTGCGGGCAAATTTGTCGCCTACTTTATTGCCGGATTCCACGCCGAAATAATCCGCCTCGACCATGTGGGCGGCATCGGCAATGCTGACGGTAAATGCGCCCCGCGCCTTGATGTTCTGCACAGTTTTGTGGGTCTCGGTGAGGTTCAGCGCAACGGTGTCCCGTTCCTGCATGGTGCCCCATGCGGCGTTCATGACATTCACACTGCCGTCCTCGTTGTAAGTTGCAACCATCAGAACCGGCATGGGGAAAATGCCTTCGGTAATTTTCAGTTTTGTTCTCATGATAACTCCTCCTTGTGATCATATTGACAGGACTGTTCATCTTGCTTATAATTATACGCAGGAAAATTAGAAATTCAAGTACTGGTAATTATGACAGGTACTATCTTTGGGGAAAGTAAATGATAAAGAACTATATTGAGAACGCCAATTTCGAGGACACCGGCTTTGCCTACACGCTGTCGCTGATCTCCGGCAAGCACAAGATGGTCATTCTCTATTGTCTGATGGAGTTTGAAACCGTGCGGTTCAATGAGCTGAAACGGTATTTGAAAACCATTTCCGACAAGACTCTCAGCACGAATCTCAAGGAGCTGGAAGCAGACAAACTGATCGTCCGCACTGAGTATCCGCAGATCCCGCCGAAGGTGGAATATACGCTTTCGGAACGAGGAAAAACGCTGATGACTGTGCTGGATCAGCTCTGTGTCTGGGGCGAGGAGAATCGACTGACAGAGTGACAACTTCTAGCTTGTGGGGAAGGAACACCTATATGTCAAAACCCAAAATCGCCTTTATCTGTGTCCATAATTCCTGCCGCAGCCAGATTGCCGAAGCCTTTGGCAAGGTACTGGCCGCAGATGTGTTTGAAAGCTACTCGGCTGGAACCGAAACCAAACCGCAGATCAATCAGGATGCTGTGCGCCTGATGAAAGAACTATATGGTATCGACATGGAAAAGACACAGTATTCCAAGCTGATTTCTGCAATTCCAAAGCCGGATATCGCTATTTCCATGGGCTGCAACGTCAGCTGCCCTTTCATTGGCAGACCTTTTGATGAGAATTGGGGTCTGGATGACCCTACCGGGAAAAGCGATGATGAATTCAAGGCAGTCATGGAGCAGATTCGTCAGAATGTCCTTACGTTAAAATCGAAACTTTGCGACGATTCCAGTTTTTGAAATCCTCAAAAGTATGGTCTTGATAGCACCAGCGGATTCATGTTATACTAATGATACTTTATCAATTTCGATTCACAAAAAAGAAAGCGAGGCTTGCCAATGGACACCACAAAACGCACTCCCCTTGACCGCCTGCTCTTTGCCACTTTTCTGAAAGGTCGCACTTCTTCTCGTGATATATGGGAAGAAAAGGGCGATATGACCCCCGAAGATAACCAGAAAATCATCGAGGAAACCAACGAGATCATCAACGATGATTCCACCTATCCCTTCATCAGCTACCTGTCCGACCTGCTTGCCAAATCCAAACCCTCCGATGAAGCGGTCAAGAAGCTGCACGACTGCATCGACAAAGTTGCCGCCGCACTGGGGCAGGACAGCACCGATGTGTTCCGTGCGCTCCTTGCAAAGCTGATCGAGGAGCCGGAAGAAAAGCAGACCTTTGACCGTCTGCTGGAGATGGCAGAAAAGTCTGCCGTAAAACACGAATAAAATACCATAGATTCCATAAGCGAGTGACCTGAAAAGGCCGCTCGCTTTTTTGTTTACCACAGAGCTGAAAGGAGGCCAAAATGCCAAGCAAAACCGAAGAATATCTTGCCCTTGCCCAGCGCACGGCAAACGGCTTGACCCGGTACTGGGAAAGCTGGACGGATTACCTGACCACCGCATCCCGGCTGTACAAGTACCCCTTTGCGGACCAGCTTATGATCTACGCTCAGCGGCCCGATGCCACCGCCTGCGCCGAATTTGACATTTGGCGCAACCGGATGAACCGCTATGTCAGGCGTGGCTCTAAGGGCATCGCCTTGCTGGACGAATCCAGCGGATTCCCGCGCCTGCACTACGTTTTCGATGTGTCGGACACCGGGGTGCGCCGCAATTCCCGTGACCCGGAGGTGTGGCAGCTCGGTCCCGATTTGGTGCAGCCGGTTTCAGAAATGCTCGCCGCCACCTACGGCATCAGCGGAGAGCGTGTCAGCCAGCAGCTTGCGGATGTTGCCGGGAAACTGGTGGCAGATTACTGGGACAACAACAGTGGTGACATTCTCGCCATCGTTGACGGTTCGCTCTTGATGGATTATGATGAAGCCGGGGTGGAGATGCAGTTCAAGTCCGCCGCCGCCATCAGCGTCACCTACACGCTGCTGGAACGTTGTGGTTATGAGCCGACAGGCTGGTTCGACAAGGACGATTTTCAGTCAATCTACAATTTCTCAACCCCGGACACTGTCTACACACTCGGTGCCGCAGTCAGCGACATCAGCCGCGAAGTCCTGCGCACCGTCGAGCGGGCAGTCAAAACGACCATCCGCCGCCGAAACAATGAAAGGAGCCAGCATGAATATGAGCAGCAATCTGAACTACACGCAGACCGGGGATTATCTTCTCCCGAACCTGACTCTGCATCAGCCGAAGAACCCGCTGGGCAAGTACGGCAGGATGCGCCTGAACTTTCTGAAACAGCAGCACCCGGTTCTGTACCACACGATGCTCCTGAACGGGAGCCTGTACCCGACCCTGACCGAACTGGAGCAGACCGCAGCAGCGATGAAGAAGCAACTGATGGCCGATCTGCTGGCGAAGAACCCGGCCCCGGACAAGGAGAAGAATCAGATGGCGTGGGTACAGCACATGAACAGCCTACAGGAGCAGGTCGAGGAAGTGATTCGGACGGAACTGATCTACAGCTAAGTTTTCTGGATGCCGTCATCCCCACCGAAGCCCAGCAAATTGAACATATCGACCGAGCGGAGAGCGAAAAAACGCCCGCCGCTTTTGTTTTGTCGCAGGCTGAAATTGAGAATGAACTGCGCAAGCATGGTTCCGGTTTTCAGGATGGCAAGCAGCGGATCATCGAACTGTACCAGACACAGCCCGACCGCAAACTCCGCGCTAAAGCATTGGCGAAAGAGTACGGCATCGGCGGACATTCGCAGGATTTTCTGGATGGCAGCAGCGGTTTTGTAAATCATGATGGGAAAGGACTTGAATTTGACCACTACCCGGATCATCAAAAGGTTACGTTAAGCTGGACACAGGTCGAGAAATACATCGACCTGATGATTCAGTCTGACCGCTACCTGACCGATAAGGAAAAAGAGCATCGTGCCGCCGTGCAGGAAGCGGAACGACAGCTCCCAACGCTGGATGGTGATGCCGCTGCCGAATACAATGCTCTGAAAGAGCAGTACCCCAATACCCTGATTGGCTTTGAACTGGGCGGATATTTTCTGTTCTATGACAAAGATGCAATCACTGTAAAGGAAGTTTTTCGTTCTAATTTGCTGTCACAGGAAAATGCGCTGGGAAAAGTCAAAGTGACCGGCTTTTTGCGCAGAGAGTGGGTAGCAAAATCGCAGAAGCTGTGGGCCGAGGGCAACAGCATCTATCTAGCCGGACAGGGCGGAGATGGTACCCACCATCAGACAAAATATCTGCGAGAGGAAGATTATCTGCCGATCGGCATCATCATCAAGCTAGATGGCCGGGATTTCCGTGTGGATCACGTCAACTTCATGTTCAAATCCGTCAGCTTGCAGGACATGGACTTGACCAACAGCGGACAGCCCATCTTCCGGGTTGAACGGTTGCCCAATATCCGGGAACTGTATGAACAGCAGCAGGATGAAATTATTGACGTTTCTCCTGAAAAGGCTGTTGATTACAAGGTCGGTGACGAAGTTGTTGTTGACCTTCCCACCCGAACCATCGAAGGCAAAATCGGCTATCCGGGTATGGAGTACCCAAGAGGGTGAGCAGCGTTTCGACAACCACACTGACAAATTGCTGAACTACATCCGCTTCTGGCAGGCGGACGGCGAAAGCGAAAAAACTTCTGTCCGTACCCGTACCAGCCTGCGGCAGCTTGTGGAAGAAGGGCACTTCAAGGGTGGCAGTGCGCCGTATGGTTATGACCTTGTGAAAAGTGGCCGCATCAACAAGCGCAAGCACGAACTCTACGAACTGCATATCAACGAACAGGAAGCCGAAGTTGTTCGACTAATCTTCGATAAATACGTATACGAGGGTTACGGCGCACAGCGGATCGCCACCTATCTGAACAATGCTGGATACCGCGCCCGCTCTGGAAAGTGCTGGCATCCGGGCAGCTTGCGAGGAATGGTCGGCAACCTGACCTACATGGGTGTTCTCCGCTGCGGAGATGCCCGCTCCGAATTGATGCCCGAACTCCAGATCATCCCGCAGGAGGAGTTTGAAGCTGCACAGCGTATCCGGGAAGATCGCTCTGCCCACGCAGCGGAAGAAGCCGAACACCATGTTCCTCTTCGTACCCGTGGACAGGCATTGCTTTCCAATAACGTTTACTGCGGCCACTGTGGTGCAAGGCTCGCCCTGACGACCAGCCGGAAATGGCGTAAGCTCTCCGATGGTACTCTGGACGATACGCTCCGCATTCGCTACACCTGCTACGGAAAACTCCGCAAGCAGACGGATTGCACCGGGCAGACCGGCTACACTATGCACATTCTGGATGAGATCATCGACAAGATGGTTCGCCAGATTTTCTCCCGCTTGAGAGGTATCCCAAAAGAGCAGCTTATCACCAGCCGCTATGCGAAGGAAACTGCGGAGCGCAAGAACCATCTGCAAGCCCTTCAAGCAGAACGCGACAAGGCCGAAAAAGACTTGCTCGCCTTAAAAACTGAGATTCTGGCTGTAATCAAAGGGGAGAGTGCTTTTCCGAAAGACACTCTTGCCGAGATGATCGCAGCACAGGAAAAGAAGCACACGGAGTTGGAAACTCTGTGTGAAGAAGCCAGTGCAGAACTGGAGCGAAACGCTGAATTGATGGCAAATGTATCGCAGCTGTACGAAGAATTGATCTCTTACGCAGACCTGTACGATAGTGCCAGCTTTGAAGCAAAAAAGATGATCGTCAGCCAGCTTATCCGCAGGGTAGAAGTTTATCGAGGATACCAAATCCATGTGGACTTCAACTTTGATCTTGCACAGTATTTGGAGAATAGAGATGAACTTGCTTTCTGACAAACACAAAAACACCGTTGACTTCGATTTGAAATCAACGGTGTTTGTAACTCTTATTTGAGCCAATGGTGGAGAATACCGGGATCGAACCGGTGACCTCTTGCATGCCATGCAAGCGCTCTCCCAGCTGAGCTAATCCCCCATAATTTTCCAGAAGTGGAAACCTCTGGAAAAGAGATGCTCAAACAAGAAACGTTTTATGAAGTTCAGTCGTGGGGGTGCGTGAGCGCACTGCTTGGGCTCCCAGCTGAGCTAATCCCCCAGATGTTCGTGCCGTGCCTGACGACGTGATTTATTATATCAGCACATCCGGGAGTTGTCAACTGTTTTTTGAAAAATTCTGCAGCAGTTTGTCTGCCAATGGAGATTTTTTTGAGATCGTCCTATCCTGCTCCATCCCTGCGCCGTTTTCCCACAGCCTGCTAAGTTTTTTATGCAAACAAAAACCCCGCACAAAACGATCGCTCGTCTTGTGCGGGGTCTCTAGCTCTTTTTATCTGACATAGCAAACGCTATGTCAAATCAAGCCATCCAGCTCATTCAGAACGGGGTAGGCTTACAGCATCTTGGCAGTATTGCCATTGCCCTTGGTCTCCAGACCGATGGGGCTGCTGCCCAGGGTGTAGATAGCGGACAGGCCGCCCAGGATCTGCATACCGACGTTCAGAGCGCCAACAGCAAGGCCCCAAGCGTTGTTCTCGAAGGTGCCGTAGCCCTTGTTGTAAGCCTTATCCAGATTCTTAATAGAGTAGCCGATCACATCGCCGGGAACATAGTTGCCATCGAACAGCTCGCCCAGCAGATTGGTGGTGTGCTTAGCCAGGAAAGCGTTGCCAACGATCTTGATCACGTTGGTAGAAACGTTCTGCCAGTTAGCAGTGGTCATAGCAGGAGCCAGGACATCAACCAGGCTACCACCAACAACGTAGGTCATCTCGTTTTCTGCAACAGCAGAGAAGTTTGCAGGCATCATCATAATGAATTTCTCCCTTCAAATTTAGAAAGATATTTGCAAGCCATTTGTTTGGCTTACGTCCCTTACTAGGATGGCAATAATATACCACACTTTCCAGAAATGTTCAAGTACTTTCTTGAAAAAAATGTGAAAAATGTAGATAGACTGTGAAAATCCGGTCTCAAAATTCTTACAGAAGCCGCTTTTTTGCACACAGTGACATGTTTTTTTGCGGAATTGGAAGATTACTGGAATTTGAAAGGGATCGTGTATGAAAACCGTGATCTATCTGGACGAACTGCTGCTGACGAACTTTCTGGCCGCAGCAGCGCTGCTTTTGGGCGCAGGGCTTTTGTGTGCGCGGCAGTGCAGCGGTCTGCGGCTGATGGCGGGCAGTGCGGCAGCGGCAGCAGCTTCGCTGGGCATTCTGCTGCCGGAGCTGCCCGGCCCTGCAGCTCTCCTTTATAAGGTGTTCACCTGCTGTGCTGCTGTAGCTGCGGCTTACGGTGTGCCGGGCCTGCGCAATTTTGTGCAGCTGTGTATGTGGTATCTGCTGCTGAACCTGCTGCTGTGCGGAGCCGTGCTGCTGCCCGGAGTGCAAAGCGCAAATCTCTGCGTCTATCTGCCGCTGTCTCCGGGCCGGCTGCTGCTGTGCTGCGGTGCAGTGCTTGCCGTGCTGCGCGGCGTACTGTTCTGCTTTGGCCGTGCAGGCACCCGCTGCTTTGCCGCTGTGCTGGAGCTGGAAGGTGCAGTCCTCTCCGTACAGGCTTTCTGCGACACCGGATTCTCGGTGCAGGATCCGCTGACCGGTCAGGCAGTGGTTCTGGTCGATTATCCCGCCGTGCGCAGCGCCCTGCCGCCGGAGCTGCGCACATTTCTGGACCGTTATTTTGCCTGTGGCACGGCACCGCCGCCGGAGCTGCGGGTGCGGCTGGTGCCCTGCACCACCATTGCCGGGCACTGCGTGCTGCCTGCCGTTCCGGCCAAGGCCCTGCGCACCAGCAAAGGCAGTGCAGCGGGCATTCTGGCCGCATTCTGCCGCCCGGAAACACAGCAGCCATGGACAGCTCTGCTTGGCAGCGAACTGGCCGTACAGCTGGGCATCCGCTGAGAAGCGCTTGATGCGATCGATACTTATAGATGTACAGGAGGGGTATTCATGTTTCATGTTCTGCACCGGTTCTGGCGTTGGCTCCTTGCACGGCTGAGCTATTGCGGCGGCGCACATTTTCTGGCGGGCGCGCCCAGCCTGCCCCCGCCCCTGACCCCGGAACAGGAAAAGGTCCTGCTGGCCCGTATGGCTGCAGGCGATGCCGCCGCCCGGGACGACCTGATCACCCACAACCTGCGGCTGGTGGTGTACCTTGCCAAAAAGTACGAAAGCAGCGGTGTGCCTGCCGAGGACATGATCAGCATTGGCACCATCGGGCTGATCAAGGCGGTGAACACCTTCACGCCGGAGCGCAGCATCAAGCTGGCCACCTACGCCAGCCGCTGCATCGGCAATGAAATTCTGATGTACTTAGCGCAAAAGCTCCAACCGCCGTCAGGAAGCCAGCATCGACGAACCGCTGAACGTGGATGGCGACGGCAACGAGCTGCTGCTTTCCGATATTCTGGGCAGTGATGAGAACCAGATCAGCCAGCGGCTGGAGCAAGATGCGGAGCGCGCCGTTCTTCGCCGGGCCGTGGACAGCCTGTCCCCGCGGGAACGGCAGATCATGGAGCTGCGCTTTGGTCTGGCGGACGGCATTGAGCGCACCCAGAAGGAGGCCGCCGACGCACTGGGCATCAGCCAAAGCTACATTTCCCGGCTGGAAAAACGGATCATCCACACCTTAAAAGTACAATTGGAAAACGAATAACGGCTCCCAGTTTTCCCGTGCATAGTGCTTTGCCCGCAGGGCCATACTCCCGGTGAAGATCAAAACAGACCGGGGGCGTTTGGATGTACAACAAAGTGGAGCTGTGCGGCATGAACACTGCAAAGCTGCCTGTGCTGACCGAAGCCGAAAAGCGGGAACTGCTGGCCCGCGCCCACGCCGGTGATGCAGCAGCCCCGGGAACAAATGGTGGAAGGCAACCTGCGGCTGGTGCTCAGCGTGGTGCAGCGGTTCGCCCAGCGCGGCGAAAATCTGGACGACCTGTTTCAGGTGGGGTGCATCGGGCTGATCAAGGCCATCGATCATTTTGACCCCGCCCAGCCGGTGCGCTTCTCCACCTACGGCGTGCCCATGATCATTGGCGAGATCCGGCGTTTTCTGCGGGACAACAACGCCCTGCGGGTGAGCCGCAGCCTGCGGGATACCGCCTACCGGGCCATGCAGAGCCGCGAGACGCTGGAAAAGCAGCTTGGCCGCGAGCCGACCATGGACGAGATCGCTCAGGCGGCGGGCCTTGCCCGGCGCGAAGTGACCGCCGCGCTGGAATCGGTGGTGGAGCCGATCAGTCTGGAAGAGCCGGTGTACACCGATGGCGGCGATGCGATGTATGTGATCGATCAGGTGCGGGACCCGGACGGCGAGGACAGCTGGATCAGCGGGCTGCAGTTCCGGCAGACCGTGGCCGGGCTGACCCCGCGGGAAAAGCGGATCATGGAGCTGCGCTACCTGCAGGGCAAGACCCAGATGGAGGTGGCCCGGGAGATCGGCATCAGTCAGGCACAGGTCAGCCGGTTGGAAAAAGGCGCACTGAGCCAGTTCCGCACCCGGGACTGAACCTAAAAAAGGCGGCACAGCTTCCGTTTTGTTCGGAAGTGTGCCGTCTTTTATCTGCGGCTGTATTTGCGCCGGGTGGCCGCACCGCCGCGCAGATGCCGCTCTGCCTTATTGCAGGCCAGAACCGCACGCACCTGCCGGAACAGCTCCGGCTGCAGCGTCCGCAGCCGCACCGCAACATCCTTGTGTTTCGTCGTGACGAATTAGAACGGTTTCGTCCAAGCCCAAATCCCCAAGCAAACGCAGGTAAATATCCACATTCCCATCCTTGTCCACTTCGATTTTCTGGATAATGCGCTTTAGCTGGGCATTGGTCATCTGGTGTACATCTGTTATATCCTCAATCTCTTTGAATGTCCGTCCGAGGACGCTTTCCAACTGTTCCCCCTTGGTAAGATGATACGCTACCATCTTCAGTTCGTTTTCCAGCCGTTCAATTTCTTTTCTCATGCCGCCGATTTTATCATTCAGTTCCTCTCTGGAAATCAAATCGTCTGCGTACATATCCATATATTTTTGCCGGGTTTTTTGCAGCTTTGCAAGCTGGGCATTTAGCTCTTTTTCATAATTCAGGTTTTCGTCCTTTGCCTTATAAACCCGCTGAAATTCTCCGACCACATAACGGATCACATTCTTCTTTGCTTTCAGAAGTTCAGCAAAATATTCCTGCAAAACTTCAATCAATTCTTCTTCATCTACCGTCACAGCATTGGGGCAGTTGTCTGCACCACGCCCGTTATGCCCGGAACACACCCAGCGGACATAAGTGTTTTTATATGTGCGGACTGTGCGCCGGAAGGACCAGCCGCATTCCTTGCATTTGATAAGAGTAGAGAACAGATATTTATTGCTTTGGCGTTCCTTATCCACCTTAAATGCTTTGCCTCTGGACTGCATAATCTGCTGTGCCTGTTCAAAAACCTCCGGCTCAATAATACGCAAATCTGGACGCTCCACAACCATCCACTCGGTTTCATCTTTGTTCGCCCTCTGCCCGGTCAGAAAGTCGGTTACTTCCTGTTTGCCGTTAATAATTTTACCCGTATAAAGTTCATTCGTAAGAATACGGCAAACCCCATTCTGGCTCCACTGGCAATTCCGTTTTGTCCGCAATCCTCGTTCATTTAAGAAAATAGAAATTTTCGCAGCACCATACCCGTCTTTGATATACCACTCATAAATCTGGCGGACAACCGCAGCTTCTTCTTCATTGATTGCAAGGTTAAAATAATCTCCAATCGTCTTATCATATCCATAACGAATATTCGGGACACTGGACCTTTTCAGCCATTTTCATCTTTTTTCCAAATTTCATTCAATCGCTTTGAGGTTGATTGCGCTACTTTCCCATCCTTTGCTCGCCAATGCCCCAAAATCGCAATCAGCAACAATTCACTGTTCCCCATGCTGGTCATGTTTAGCGGTCAAAAAACTGCGTTTCAATTCCCAAAGATTTCAGCTTGCGGACATTCTGCAAAAGGTCAACGGTATTTCTGGCAAAGCGGGAAATATCCTTGACTACGACCATATCAAACAACCCATGCTCGGCATCTGCCATCATGCGTAGAAATTCTTTTCGATTTTTTATTTTGGTTCCAGAAATACCCTCGTCTGCATACAATCTTACTAAGGTGTCCCCTGTGCGTTTTGTGTATTCAGAAAAAAACTCTTTCTGTGCTTCCAGGCTGTTGAGCTGGTCAGCCTTATCGGTGGAAACACGGCAGTAAGCAGCTATATTCATGGCAAAACCTCTCTGTTAAAATTAAATCGTTCTGTTACATCTTAATATTATCACATGAAGTCAGCGTTTTCAACCATGAAAAAAGGGACACTCCGCTCACGCAGAGTGTCCCTCGTCTAATTTTTCTTCGGTATCATCTGATGCGGCTGCGGCTTCTTGAATAGCCGACTGTACTTTTTCCGTATTGGCTTCAATTAGGATTTTCAGTAAGTAGTCGGCGGTCTCTGCCGCTGGATTAGGGTTATGAAACCGATAATTTAGTTTTCGCTTTTTCACAGCAGAGTTCCACCTCCTCCTTGTGTGCTACTCTTTGTCCATGTCTATGAAAACAAGGCGGAAAATAGTACCATATAACTTTTGTCAAAGTTCACGCCCACGCTTGTTGGGCTGTCGTTTCAATTCTGCCAGCACCTCCGGCGGGATACGGTCTACCAGCCGCTGAATGTCTTTCAGCTCGCTTTCCAGCTTTGCCCGTTCCATCGTATCTTTCATCTTGCCTTTTTCACTGGCTTTGGCTCTGGCTTCCAACTGTTCATTTTCTGCCAAAAGGTCGTTTATCGTAACCTTGTATTTTTTGAGCTGACCGGAGAAGTTCTCCATCTGCGGAAACCACTTTTTCAGCAGGGAGAGGGCTTCCTCTTTCTTCTTTCCGGCATTGAACGGGGTAATATCGCCCAGCGTGGCTTCAATGGCTCTTGCCTGTTTGGAGAGATTGACTGCCTGCTTGAACAGGCGGATGGGGATATGCTTCCTGCCTGTCTTGCTAGCACTTTCCCCACGCTCCAAGTCGGGATATTTCTCCACCATATAGGCGTGAAAATCGTCCTGCCATTTTGTGAGGTTGGCTCTGTTCCCGATAATCTCCTTTGCACACAGGCGGTTGTCCTCTGTCAGCGGGACAAAGACCAAATGCAGGTGGGGCGTTTTCTCGTCCATGTGTACCACCGCCGACACGATATTTTCTTTCCCTACCCGCCCGATTAAGAAATCAGCCGCCCTCTGGAAAAATTCCTGTATCTCCTTTGGGGACTTCTTCTTAAAAATTCCGGGCTGGCGGTAATCAGCGTATCCACAAAACGGGTGCTGTCCCTGCGGGTGCGGCAGCCAGCTTGTTCAATGCGGCTTTTAATGAAGTGGTAGTACCTGCCTTCCGGCTTAACAATGTGGAAATTGTACTTGCTCCGGCTGGTGTCAATGTCGGGATTGCTGGCGTACTGTTCCTTTTGCCGTTCGTGATGGGCTTCCAGCGGTCTTGCCGGATTGCCCTTGTGTTTTTCAAATCGCAAAATTGCGTGTTGTGCCATGAAACTCCTTTCCCCATTCCATTCCTTTCCGGGACTTTTCCACAGGAAAATCCCGCAGAAAATATCTCGGATCGGATAGGAATGGATAAGATATAAATAAAATCGTTTTAATCTCTGTATTTCTATATACCGTCCGGTTTTCGTACTTCAAGAGGATTGATTATCGTACTTGTGGAGTGCGGTTTTCAGTCCTCCGGCGTTCCATAACCGGATTTCTTGAAGTCGGTGTTTGGAACCGCTTCGTAGGATTTTGGGTAAATGCGGTTGGGTTTTCCACAGCCCTGCTTCTGGACTTCCACCAGTCCGGCATATTGCAGTTCCCGCAGGGTGTTGACCGCTTTCTGCCGCCCGCAGTGGAGCAGCTCCACTACCTCGTTGATGGGATAGTAGAGGTAAATCCGCCCGTATTCATCTGCCCAGCCGTTTTTCCGGGACAGGTCTGTCCGGCGCAGGATAAAGGCATACAGTACCTTTGCTTCGTTGGACAGGGGTGTGAATGTGGGGGCTTCAAAAAGGAAATTGGGAAGCCGGGTAAAGCTGACCGCCTTTTCCGGCTGATGGATATAAATGGTGTTTGTCATATCGTGTTTTGTGGACGGTTAGAAGCCCGTTTTCTGGGGCAGACGGTAGTTTCTATTGCCTGCCCCTGTTCTGTGCTTGCAAAGCCTTGTAAATCAAGGACTTTTCAGCCCCTAACTGTCCACACAAGACCTCCTTTTCCGTTCACTTTCTGTTTTCTGCCGCCTGTGAACTCTGGCGGCACAGTCGGGACAGTATTTCGCCCGGTTGGACTTTGGGACGAACACTCTGCCGCAGACCGCACAGCGTTTTAGCTCCTTATCCCGGAAAATCTCCGCTTCCAGCGTCCCGATTTGCGGCAAGACCGACCAGCGGAACCACTTACAGCAGACCGAGAAAGAAATGGTCTGGGGGCAGGTGTGGGTGTCCCCATCGTCAAGGAGCATACAGTTCCCGTCCTCATAACAGCAGCACTCCCGGCGGATCAGGGCGTTTGCCTGTTTCCTCTGTGCCGGTGTCATGCGGTAAAGGGAACCGTCTTGCCTGCGCTCTATGGGCGGCAGTCGTTTATATGGGTTCTCTCTCATGTGTTCCCTCCATTTTTCCTTAGCCGTTCTCCCCGAAAGGATTTCCAGCGTTGGCACGCTCCCCGGACTTCGGGACATTTTGTCCCGAAGTCGGTTCCTTGCGGTGCTTCCCCTGCCGGGGTATCCTTTCGGACGGTCATTCGGTTTTCAAGGTGCAGCTCATCGATGAACTACCCTAAGTCTACACCTAAAAGACCGCCTGCCCCGTATATCCATAAGGTCGGAAATCAGCCCGGAAAACTCTCTATTTCCACGCTCTCGGAATTGTGGTAAAATGATAAGTACAGAGTGACAAAACGGAAGTTGAAGAAAAGAGGGACAGAATGGCGAATATCATACATCACGCAAAATTAGGCGATTTATGCCACATGAAAAGCCCTCAATCAATTCATTGTTGGCATGGTACGATAACTGGCTGTGAGCAAGGTTTTGACATAATATTGGCTTCTTCCAACTTAGATGTTGCAGATGTTGATTTTATAGCAGATATTATTCAAAATTGGAAATATCATGAAGAAAAAGCTCTTGAACATATAAGGGTTAAATTGGCTACACAACCGGAGCTTTTTAATTTGTCAAAAGAAACTGGAAAAAATGCGTCAAAGCTAAAAGATGTGCCCTTTGACTGCCCTCAGTTTGTCTTTTATGAAAAGCAGGAATGGGCGATTGTCTTTCTCGAAAATGGGTTGGGTGTTGGTGAACCATTTGGCGTATCTGTAAACTTTAATGGAAAAGCTTTAACCGGCATTTATGATTTATCAGACGCAGAAGAAATTGAAGATGAATAGTTAATTACATCACATTTATAGCTTCCAGTTTATCAAGTAGACAAGGAGGGGGAGCATGGAACTATCCATACAAGAACGATTGAAAGACCTGCGTGTGGAGCGTGGGTTGACGCTGGAGCAGCTTGAAGAACAAGTAAATCTCTCCAAGTCTGCACTGGGCAGTTATGAAGCAAAGGACTTCAAGGACATCAGCCACTATGCCATTATCAAGCTGGCGAAGTTTTACGGCGTGACCGCCGATTATCTGCTGGGGCTGTCCCAAACAAGAAATCACCCAAACGCCGATCTTGCAGACCTGCGTTTGAGTGATGATATGATTGAACTATTGAAAAGTGGGCTGGTGGATAATTCTCTCTTGTGTGAGTTGGCGACACACCCGGATTTCCCCCAACTCATGGCTGACCTCGAAATCTATGTGAACGGTATCGCTGGCAAACAGGTGCAGAGTGCAAATGCCATAGTGGACGCTGTGAGTGCAACGATTATGAAGCAGCACAATCCCGGCTTGTCCGACCCGCAGTTAAGACAGCTTATCGCCGCTCATATTGACGATGACAGTTTTTGCCGCTATGTGATACAGCAGGACATAAACAAGATAGCCCTCGACTTGCGAGAAGCTCATAAGGACGATTTTTTCAGCGTCCCAGAGGATAACCCACTGGAAGATTTCTTGCAGACTGTTGACGAAACTGCCAACCCGGACAGCGACCCGGAGCAAGCGGCTTTGGCGTTTATCTGTAAGCGGCTCAAGCTGAATTTGAAAAAGCTGTCCGAGGAAGAAAAGAAGTGGCTGAAAAAGATTGCACAGAAGTCGGACTTGCTGAAAAATCCGAACCCACAGCGGGGGAGAAAATAGAGAACGAGAAATTGGAGGGAGTAAAGGTGCAGGAGGCAATTATAAAATTGAAACTTCTCGGTCAAATGCCAGACGCAGTGAAAGATGACCCTACAGTAGAAACCATCAACATGTATGACGAATTGCTCTCCAATGTAAAAACGCCATTGACAAGAGAAGAAGTAGGCGTATTGATTGACATTTTCCCCGAAGGTGGAATGTATGGAGTAGAGTGGGATTTGCTAAAATTGGTAGAGTCTTATTTGATAGAAGCGCCATCAAGTGAAGAGTATCGAAAATTGATTACTGCTTGTCCAAGTGAAGAATGGCGAGAAACTATGCAAGCCCGTTTAGATAATTGGAAAAAACAACAAACAATAACTTGTTGGGGAGATAGCAAAGCCAGTCGAGCCAGTCAACGGTCAAGATGAACGGCGCATTTCATGCGCCGCCGTTGACAGTCCCGCCCGTCTTTGCTGATGGGCAATCAAGGCGGGAAAGCCCTAAAATGGCTTCCCGCCCATTTCTAAGAACTGATAAGTCAGATTTGCTGAAAAATCCAAATCCACAGCGGGGACGGAAGTAGAGAACAATAAATAAGAATTTACAGGAGGAAAATCAATGGAGAACTTGATTAAGTTTTTAGAAGATAAGATAACGGATAAAATGTCTGTGGAAGAAATAGTTGATGTTTTTGAGCAGATGTGCAGCACACCGCTTGAAGAAGATATGGTTTTATTTGAAACCGGAACATTTACTGCTTTTTCAAAAGAACCATTTTTTCAAATTTCATTAGTTCGACAGTTTTCAAATGATGATGAAGAGTTTTATCAAATCCATGTAGTCATCTTGTATAAGCCAACCGCTGAAAATAAAATTTTCAGCGAAACAACATGGTCAGAAAATCAGCGTCGTTTGCTTATGCAAGAAATCATGAATACATCGAGATAAAAATATATATGGACGAAACTTAACCTCTCATTTATCAGGGAGATAGCAAAGCCCTAAAATGGCTTCCCCGCCCATTCCAATTTTGAGAGAAAAATCTGTCTGCTTTTTGTGAGTGTGTCCACAGGTTCGGGACATTTTGTCCCGAAGTCCGGCGTGGGACGAGGGACGGGGGCTTTCATATACGCCCTGTCTGCTGATGAAACCAGCCCTGCGCTTGCGGCTCCACGCCACGCAATCACAGCCCTGTTTTCCTGCCGCTTCAAATGCCCTTGCCCGACCCGGCGGCAACCTCATTTTCGCAGCAACGCCGACAGAGCGTATAACACACTACACTTTGCAAGCAAAGTCGTGTGCCAAGGGGCAAGCCCCTTTGGAAACCCCGGACAACAAAACAGGCTGAATATCTCGCACTTTTTCGGTGCTTGATACTCAGCCTTTATTTGTTGTCAGCAGCCCCCGTTTCGTGGTCTGCGTGTAGTTCCTTGTAAACTGACCTAAATGGAATTGTAAGTAT
>ENA-OQHL01000818-OQHL01000818.1-human-gut-metagenome-genome-assembly--contig:-NODE-818-length-19051-cov-2.909691_pt1 | contig 19051 bp, 17 predicted proteins | sample MGYA00242565_ERZ504723 | MGnify/ENA primary metagenome ERZ504723 (study PRJEB26092, sample SAMD00036211) | human gut metagenome | host: Homo sapiens | study: EMG produced TPA metagenomics assembly of... | reverse complement strand
GCTTTTTTTCATTTTTTTAGGAATATTTCAACCTTATTTTACTGACTTTTCGTCATTTTATTTTATACCATTCCTTTTTCACTAATATACAGTAATTCATTTGCACATTTTTTCACAAACTTCCATAATATTGTGAAATACCTGTCGTTCTGTTTGTGGAAATACTCTCTGAAACCATAAAAAAAGAGGACTTTCTGCACATAGAAGCACAATTCTGTGTACAAAAAGTCCCATTTCCACCTTATTCTCTCTTTTGAGACTGTATTTTCTCCTTATTTTCAGACTCTTCCAGAGATTGTTCCCTTGCAATTTTAAGGAAATCTCTCTCCGCTCTTTTTCTTCTCGGAATAAATCTGCCTGCAACGCCCTTTCCACGGCTTCTCACATAGAAAAATCCAATCACTGAAAAAACTGCTGCACCGATAAAATTCACAAACAAGTCTTCCATTGTGTCGATCAGTCCGATGTCCAGATATCCGCCCACCCCCAATGGCTGTCCATTGATCATCACTTCCCTGATCTGATCGATCGTCACCGGAATATTTCTTCCGTCCGGATTCAGCATGACCGATGTGATTGCAAAAAGAACCGTATCCTTCTGCATGTCATATCCGAGAAACTGATCCATCCCAAACTCAAAAAACTCCCATACAACTCCAATCGTCATAGAAAAACAAAATGCCACGATCGCTGTAAACACCGGTGACAGATTAAAGACGGTACGCTCACTCCGGTTCAGCAGATCCACCAGAGAAAATCCGATTGCCGCTGCCAGAAATCCATTCAGCGTATGCAGCACCGTATCCCAGAACGGAAACAGCAGATAAAATTCATTGATCTCACCTAATATCTCCGCTGCAAATATAAAAAACAATACGATGATCTCCAGCGTTGTAGGCAGCTCTATTTTAAACGTTACCTGCACAAAACTTGGAACAATCAGAAGCAAAAGTGTCAGAATGCATAAAAATACGTTTTCATAATTCTGATTTAAAACCTGGAGCACCAGCATCACGATCACAAGAATCCGCAAAATAAGATACACCATAAATGAGCTTTTATGTTCCCTGAGTTCCATTTTTATCGCTTCCGCCATATGGCGGAAATAGCCGTTTTGTTTTTTCTCTTTCTTTTCTTTCATTCCCCGCTCCCTTTCTGCTCTTCTGTATCATTTCAAACGATACTTCCATTTCCTTTACACTTAAGAATATTATAGAAAGATAACATCGGGATTGCAAGATTGTTCTGTTGGGGTGCCTTCCTTGAGAGACCTTCTCTTTTTTCTATAGTTCTATAAACTTATACTTCCCTGCACCCAGTCCTGTGACTTTTTTTATGACTTTCGCTGCCTTCATTGCATTCATAACATTTGTTGCTTTGGATTTTGAACATCCTAACCATTCCATAATATTTGCCTGTCCAAATGGTTTGTCTACTCCACTTTCCAGAAATACTCTGCCACTATTCTCAATAAATTTCTCCGTAATCTCTGCTTCCTTGAATAATGGCAAATACTTTTCAAAAGTGTTGCTTACTTTTTCATTGTCATTGCTTACTTTTTCATTAGCGTTGCTTACTTTTTCATTAGCGTTGCTTACTTTTTCATTAGCGTTGCTTACTTTCCTAAACATTGTAACCTTAAATCCATTTCCAAACTCTTCAAATGTCGGTTCAGGTAAATCATACTCTCTACATCTGTTTATAATTCTCGGTATCCCTGTTCCCCATGCCTCTACTATATGCATATAATGAAACGCTTCTGCAATCGCTTCATTTCTGCAAGTAGATTTTCCTAACTTTGCAGTTTCAATATCCAATCCACCATAAAGCATCCCAGGTGATAACACCTCAACTCTGTCATCAAAAATGCTCACCTGAATACAAGACTTATCTACATAACTCCTGTGTACAACAGCATTGGCAATCATTTCTCTAATAGCAGATACTGGAAGTTCATAAGAATCATTTCTATATATCCCTTCGATTTCTGCCCCCATATTAATATGCCTTAAAACAAATTGATATGCTTTTTCCACCTGTTCGTAAATTGGCCCATCAAATTCTTTTTGATCAATAAAAACATCTCTGATTGTTCCCTTAAATAATGCACATTGAATTTTTGATGCTTTACTTTTGTTATCTGTCATCAGATCAAATGCATGTGTCGGATAGAGCGTTCTCCCTACCCTACAAAGAATTCCAAAATCTTCAAGCTTCTCTATAGTCATGTCCTTTGCTGCATTTTTTTCGTCTGTTTTACAGGATATAACTGCTATCTTTTTCATTGTTTCGCAAAGTTTCAATGCCTTTTCTTTGTCAAATTCTCTTCCTATTTCCTGTAGTGAATCATAGGAAATATTCTGGCCTTCCAACTCTAACTCTTTTAATTTTCTTGCGTCAGCAGGTCTGCTTGTTCCATTAATTCGAATAAAAGCTGTAGTCTCTTTTCCTTTTTTTCGCAATATAATAAGGTCTGAACTTTCCAGGAACAATATCTATGACAAGTACCGTTTTTTTCTTCTATTGTCTGGATTGAAATATCCGGTTCAATCTGTGGTGTACACGCATCTGAAACCATATTAGAAATGGAATCCGACAATTTAAATGGGCTTTGTTCGCCAATTCCATAAACAGTCCCTGTTTCATCCTCAATTCCTACTATCACTTTCCCACCTGTGCTGTTAGAAAATGCAATAATATCTTTTAAAAATTTCTCATGATTACCTGGAATTTCTCTTTTAAATTCAATATTCTTTCCTTCGCCAAAATAGTTCTTATCAATCATGTTCTCACCTGCTTTCTACTATGATAAATTTAACCCTTTCAACAGTCATTTTCTGTATTATTTCCATCAGCAAAGATCTTATTTCAAAACATTGGATAAATACCGGCTGATTGGCCTGAATATTGAACCTTAGATTCTTCTGAACTTTTAAAACTCAAAAGTGCTGCAAGAATACAGCTTACGAATAAATTTATTATACACTCTTTTCCCAGAATAAAGCAATTCATATTTTCTACAAAAACAACAAAACCTTTTTATAAATTATATCTTGCACTTTCTTTTTGTTTTCTCTAAACTGAAACTAAAATAATTGTTACAAAGGAGAATTTCATGCAGCATCCCTTTCCTTATGAAGTCATATACAGTGACAGAAAATCCCTCGCAATTCAGATTACTGCACAGGCGACGGTCCGTGTCCGGGTACCCAAAAACTGTCCTGCCCCGACCATTGATACATTTCTTTACGAAAAGCAAGCCTGGATCCTAAAGCATCTGGACTCGGCATCTCAGCGTCTTGAGCAATCTTCTGAAAAACCTCAGATTTCTGAAAATGACCGGAAACGATACATCCAGCTTGCACGGGATATTTTTACACGCAAGACAGAATATTATGCCCGTATCATGGGCGTCACCTACGGCCGTATCTCCATCCGGGAACAGAAAACCCGCTGGGGAAGCTGCTCCAGCGCCGGAAATTTAAACTATAACTGGCGTCTGATCTTCGCTCCGGAAGAAATCGTGGACTACATCGTTGTACATGAACTCGCCCACCGTCTGGAAATGAATCACTCAAAAGCCTTTTATAATATTGTAGAATCCGTACTGCCCGATTACCGAAAAGCACAGAAATGGCTGCGGGAAAATGGCGGAAGTTTGTGAATATATGTAGCTTTCATAAACAAATCATTGTAGCACAGCGGGGAAATACACTTGATTTTGGCTGTTAGGCTGTTATATGTGAGCCAATTGGCGAACATATCCAACAGGCGTTACAGACACTTCAAGGGATTTCTTCGGCGGAGCCTGATTTGTGTTGAAAGCTACATATCTTTTGCGGACTTTTCGCATAAGCTCTCTCACATTTGCTTCCTCACCACCCGGTATTCATCCCCCACCTGATAATACGGGCACTCTCTGAAATCTCCCTGCACAAATCTCACCATCTCATCTTCATCCAGATCCTGCGTACAGACATAGCACTCATAATCGTCATCATATTCATAATTCATGCAGCTTTCGCAGTTTGCCGCTGTTTTTCTGCCTCGCATCTTATACCTCCCCCAGTTCTTTTAACACCTGATATACGTAAGAAACAGGAAGTCCTACGACATTGAAATAGTCCCCTTCGATCTTCTCAATGAATGCGGAAAATCTCCCCTGAATTCCGTAAGCCCCGGCCTTATCCATAGGTTCTTTGCTCTCTATATATTTCTGGATTTCTTCTGTGCTCATCGGATTGACAGAAACTTTTGTTTCCACTGCGTGGCTGATTACCGTTTTTTCTCCGTTTTCATCAAAATCCAGAACCGCAACACCCGTATATACCTGATGTGTATCTCCCTGCAGTGACCGGATCATCTCAAAAGCCTCCTGTTCATCCTTTGGTTTTCCCAGAATTTGTTCTTCATGCACAACGATCGTATCCGCACCGATCACGATCACATTCCTTGCCTGGATCTCGGATGCCACATTTTCCGCTTTCATCAGCGCCAGCTCTTTTACAATCTCCTTTGGAACCGTATTTGTATACACTTCTTCCTTATTGCTGACACGCACTTCAAACGGAACCCCGATCTGTGATAAAGCTCTTTCGCCTCGGTGAAGCTGACCCTAAAATTATTTTCTTCATACTAAAACTCCTTGTTGTACTTTGTTGTTGATAATAACACTTTTCTGCCTGTTATGGTAGACTTTCCATCCGAAAATATCGTATGATAATTATTGTTTACATCAATTATAACCTTTTATTTTGAACTTTTCACAAGGAGGAGATTCTATGGAACATCTCAACGAATACCTGGATTTTATCCGCACCGTAGAGGGGATCAAATCTGTCACCCGCACTGCCTGGACCAAAACAGGACGACAGGAAAGTACGGCAGAACATTCTTTTCGTCTTGCGCTGCTTGCTCTGACTCTGATCGATGAATTTCCGGAGCTGGACGCTAAAAAAGTGCTTTCCATGTGTCTGATCCACGATCTCGGAGAACTCTATGCCGGAGATATTCCTGCAATTTCCAATACGGATCCCCTTGCAAAATCCAAACAGGAATACCTTGATATTTGTCGGATCTTCCAGCTTCTCCCCGAGCCAAAACGGTCAGAATTTCTTTCCCTGTGGAACGAATACAACAACTGCTCCATCCCGGAAGCACATCTGGTAAAGGCACTGGATAAAGCAGAGACGATCCTGCAGCACAATCAGGGAAAAAATCCACCGGATTTTGATTATGCATTCAATCTCACTTACGGAGCCTCCTACTTCAAAGGCGATCCGCGGCTGGAGGAATTAAGAAGCATACTGGATGCAGAAACAAACGTTGTCATAGAGCATACACAAGAAAAGGAGAACCACCATTTATGATTCAAATCATCATTTCACCTGCGAAAAAAATGAATATATGCGAAGAATTTCCCGGCACTGCCACCACACCTGTTTTTGCAGAACAGACAGACCTTTTATATCAGACGCTAAAGCAGATGTCATTTGAAGAATTGCAGAAACTTTGGAAATGCAGTGAAAAACTGGCACTTCAAAATACAAAAAGACTGTGCGAATTTACACCGGCTGACGCTGTCACTCCCGCTGTTCTCGCCTATGAAGGAATCCAATACCAATACCTCGCACCGGGCATCTTTTCTGATACACAGTGGGACTACGTAAACCGGCATCTGAACATTCTTTCCGGATTTTATGGTGTCCTGTGCCCTTCAGATGCTGTCATTCCCTATCGTCTGGAGATGCAGACCAAACTGGAAACTGAGAATGCCACTGATTTGTATCATTTCTGGAACAATCAGCTATATCAGGCATTGTACTGTAAATTTGAGAAAGACTCTCCGAAAGAGCTCATCAATCTCGCTTCCGCAGAATACAGCAAAGCAGTACTTCCTTATCTGACAGAAGACGTACACTGCGTCACCTGCGTTTTCGGCGAGTTCGTTCAGGGAAAAGTAAAGGTGAAAGCCACGCTCGCGAAAATGGCGCGGGGAGAAATGGTCCGCTGGATGGCAGAACACCAGATTCAGACTGCAGAAGATCTGAAACAGTTCACCGGACTTGGATTTGCTTTCGAAGAGTCTCTATCTTCCGGGACAGAATATGTGTTCCTAAAAAAGGATATCTGCCCGGAAGATTAGGCTTTTCTTATTCTGCCTTCATTTCCCGGATCTCTCCGCACGCGATCATAGCGCCGGAGTTTCCGGAAGGCTGGGTTGTCATATCATCCGGATGTGCGTGTATGATAACCGCTCTTCCGATCACATCCTCGGGATGAAACCGGTCTGTGTAAAAGATCAAAAATGCATTTCCGTCATTTGCCAGAAGTGAAGGCATATCTCCTGCATGCTGCGGGTGCATGGCATTTGTCGGATTGTAGTGTCCGTCCGCCTGTGCAAAGGATTCCGCTTTTGTTCCCTGACAGGTTCCCTCATGAATATGAAATCCGTGAAACGCATTTCCGTCAGGCAGATTGCGGATATCGGCTGCCACGATCGTTCCATTGTGAACTCCGAAAAAATATACCATTCCCCGGATTTTTGGAAATTCCGGGCTTCCTTTGATCTCTGCAGCGGCATCCGGAATGGTCTGTATCTCTGAAAACATCTTACCACCTCCCGGATTACCATATGCAGTTTTTGAAAAATTGTTATTCCTGATGCGCTCTCCATGCTTCTTTCAGAATCTTTGGATCTTCAAGAAGACCAAGCGCCCCTTTCGCCATACATTCTGCCACATACAGCATTCCCTTCTGCCCGATGCTCATTCCGGACTGTGCGGCTGCACTCCAGTGATGCAGCGGTGTACCCTTACACATCGTAGCAGCACTGAGCATCACAGTCGGCACGGTATGACTGACTTCCGACACATCCGTTCCGATCGCCAGCAAAACAGGTTGATCTTCCAACGGTTCCAGACCTCCAAAATAATTTCCGTCATTGATCAATCCCGCTTCTTTTGTGATGGTTTCTGCAAACTGCAGTTCTTCTTTTGTATATTCCGGGAGTGAAGTTTCTGTCATCGCCTGATAAAAGGCTTCTGTCAGCGGACGGTTCACTTTCATTTCCTGATTGCTCGTCACAAGCTCGATCTCCACTCTCGTTCCGGTCATCAAAGCCGCACCCTTCGCACAGTCATCCACTCTGTTCGATGCATCCTCTGTCCTGGAACGTTTGGATGAACGGATAAAGTAATTCGTAGAAGCAAAATCCGGCACGATATTCGCCGGTCCGTCTGTGTTCGTATATGTATAATGAATCCGAACATCATCCGCCACATGTTCCCGTAAATAATTCACTCCCACATTCATCAGTTCTGCCGCATCCAGTGCACTTCTGCCAAGCTCCGGATGTTTGGACGCATGTGCTTTGACTCCGTAAAATTTGTAATTCTTCATGTCCTGCGCCTGCCAGATATCATAACTCACCCGATTCCGGTCAAAAGGATGCCAGGTGATCGCCGCATCCAGATCATCAAACACCCCCGCTTCATTCATCTGGATCTTTCCGATGATGATTTCTTCTGCCGGACAGCCATATACCCGGATTGTTCCGGAAAGCTGCGCTTTTTCCATCCGCTCTTTCAAGGCACAGGCTGCCCCTGCGCAGGCTGTGCCAAGCAGATTGTGTCCGCATCCGTGCCCCGGCGTTTTCAGCGGCTGATACGTGCAGACCGGCTCCTGGCCAAGACCCGGAAGAGCGTCATACTCTGCCAGAAATCCAAGTATCGGTTTTCCTGTTCCCCACTCTGCAACAAATGCGGTCTGAAGCCCTGCGATTCCTTTTGTGATACGAAATCCTTTTTCTTCCAGATAGTCAGAAAGACAGGCTGAAGATACGACTTCTTCTTTGGAAAGTTCTGGATGCCGAAAAATGTAATCTGCTGTGTTAACCAGTTCTTCTGTGTGTTCCTGTATCCATGTGTGAATATGATCTGCTGTATTTGCGTCTTTTTCCTCGCCTGTCCATACCCCAAGTCCGCTCCCAAGCTTCTCCCCAGATAGCAGATATTTTCTGGCTGCTCTCTGCAGGCTGGTGTCCTCTGCATAGTTTCGGGGATCCGTCTCCAATTCTCCGAAAATCCTCTCTTCTGCCTCTCTCCCCTCAAAATCAACCGCAACAATATGAAACAATGTCTGGAGCTGCAAAATATTAGATTCCGGCTTCATAATTTCTTTGAGCCCCGGATATAAAAGCCAGGAATGACAAAGATATACCTGCTTCTCCTTCCAGAATTGTTCTGCCTGACGAAATGAATCCAGACAGGCATTAAGCTCCAGCTTCTCTCCCTGCGGGATATGCACGCTGATCACGGGATCTCCTTTGTGAACCGATATCCCGTCTGTCTGTATCTCCCATAAAGACGGGATCCTCTCAAATTCCAGACGCCCAAGCCGAAACAGACTCATATCCAGATGTCTGCAAAACCAGTCGTACTGCGCAATCCCATATTCTCCATACGCTTTATAACAATTTTCACACCACAATGTCAGATCATAAAACGTATCCCGGTAAACCCGTCTGGAAATCCCCTGTTCACAATACCGATCATAAACCTCACAGGCCATTTTTGAAAAACAATATAAAAATACCAGCCGGAAATCTTCTCTTTTTTTCACTGCTTCATAAAACAAATTCACATCTCTGAGAAATAACTCCCGCAGCTTCTCATATTCCCCTTCTGTGATCTCCAGCTTTTCAAGCTGCCGCACAGCGTCCGACATCAGGGATATTTCCTCCCAAAATTCCAATAATTTCATTGTGCACCTCCGTTTTTTGTTTTCCTCTGTTGATTCTATCTGTCAGCATACTTCATTCTTGTGGTATTTGCAATTCGTTTTACGTCTTCCCTTTCTCAATCAGATATATATACAACATTTTGCACATAATCATAGAAAAATCTACCAAAAAATTGTATAATATATAAAAGTTTATGAAAGAGAGGATTCACTATGAAGCAAAATAATATGTTAGCAATGATCCTGGCGGGCGGACGAGGCACCCGCCTGCATGACCTGACAAATAAAGTGGCAAAACCCGCGGTTTCATACGGCGGAAAATACCGTATCATCGATTTTCCACTCTCCAACTGCGCCAACAGTGGAATTGATATTGTCGGTGTGCTCACGCAGTATGAATCGATCTTGCTGAACAGCTACGTTGCGGCAGGCAGACGCTGGGGACTGGATGCCAAAGACAGTGGAGTCTATGTACTGCCTCCACGTGAGAAAGCAGATTCCAATCTGGATGTATATCGGGGGACTGCAGATGCGATTTCCCAGAACATCGATTTTATTGACACCTACGCTCCGGAATATATTCTGATCCTGTCGGGTGATCATATTTATAAGATGAATTATGATGCCATGCTAAATTATCACAAAACCTGCGGTGCAGATGCCACGATTGCTGTGATCGAAGTACCGATCAAAGAAGCAAGCCGGTTCGGGATTATGAATACCGATTCTACAGGACGTATCGTAGAGTTCGAAGAAAAACCGGAACACCCAAAAAGTAATCTGGCATCCATGGGGATTTACATTTTTAACTGGAAGCTGCTTCGCAAAATGCTGCTGACAGATATGAAAAATCCGGATTCCAACCACGATTTCGGAAAAGATATCATTCCTACGCTGTTAAATGATGGGAAAGATCTTTATGCCTATAAATTTGAGGGCTACTGGAAAGATGTTGGAACAATCGACTCTCTCTGGGAAGCAAATATGGATCTTCTGGACAAAAATAATGCTTTGGATCTCAACGATCCCGCATGGAAGATCTATACGGAAGATCCGACAACACCTCCTCATTATATCGGACCAAACGCCGATATTAAACGCTCTTTCATTACCCAGGGCTGCATGATCGACGGTGAAGTCAAAACTCCGTGTTATTTACCAGTGCCAAGATCGATACCGGCGCCAGAGTCATTGACAGTGTACTCATGCCGGGAGTGATTGTCGAAGCAGGAGCTGTCGTACAGCGCGCCCTGGTCGCTGACGGAGTGCGGATCGGGAAAAATGCCGTAGTAGGCAGTCCGGACAGCGAACATATCGAACTTGTTGCAAAACGTGTGAAAGGAGCAGAATAATATGAGCAAGGCATTAGGAATCATCAACTTTTCCGGAAACCACATCTGGGTAAAAGGACTGCAGTCTTACCGTCCGATCGGTGCCATGTCCTTCCTCGGAAGATACCGTGTCATCGATTTTCCGCTTTCCAATATGAGCAACAGCGGCATTGACCAGATTCAGGTGTATATTAATCAAAAGCCCCGTTCTCTTACCGAACATATCGGAACCGGAAGACATTACAATATCAACTCCAAACGTGGAAAAGTCCGAATCCTCTTTTCTGAAAACGGGATTGAAAACAGCATTTATGACAACGAAATTGCAGCTTACATAGAAAACATAGAGTGTATTGAAAATACACCTTGCCCGTACGTGATCATTGCCCCGAGTTACATGGTATACTCCATGAACTTTGATTCACTGTTACAGAGCCATATCGACTCCGAAGCGGATATTACGCTGCTGTATCATTCTGTTGACAATGCAAAGGATCACTTCTTAAACTGTGATCTTCTGAATCTGAACCGCCAGAAAGGTGTTCTCTCGATTGAAAAAAACAGAGGAAATGCAAAAAACAGAAATATCTTCATGGATACTTATGTAATGAAAAAAGAACTGTTTATCGACCTGATCAAAAAAGGGCATGATATGTCCTCTATGTACACACTGCCCCAAGTCATCAATATAGAATGCAGCGAACTGGATATCCGCGGAGTTTCCCACCGTGGCTTCTTTGCCGCCATTACAGATTTGAAAAGCTATTACGAAGCGAATCTTTCCCTGCTCGATTTTAAATCCGCCTTCAGTCTGTTTGATGATAACTGGCCGATCTATACAAAAACGACAGATTCCTGTCCGACTCAATATTTTGAGACTGCAAATGTAAAAACCTCTTTCGTATCCAACGGATGCCTGATCGAAGGCACTGTGGAAAACTCTGTGATCGGACGTGGATGCATGATTAAAAAAGGTGCTGTTGTAAGGAATACCGTTCTCCTTCCGGGCGCTTATGTAGGAGAAGACGTTCATGTGGAAAATCAGGTGGTAGACAAGCGTGCAAAGCTCTTACACGCCAAAGAAATTATTGCAAATGTAGACAATCCGGGATATATCAAGAGGAATGATACCGTATAAAGTAAAGCAGGATGCTTAAGGATTTATTCCTTGTCATCCTGCCTTATTTTTTCTTTTATCAAAAAATAATCTGAATTCCATTCGGTTGTAAAATTAAATCTGCAAGTTTTTCGCTGTCCAGAGAAATATGCAGAAAATTTCTGCCGGGAACTTTTATGTGATTATCTCACTCCAAACTGATATATTGTCGTGGTGTCGTATTTTTCTCCTTTTTTCAGTACCGGTGACGGGAAGCTTTCCTCATTCGCCGCATTCGGATAATACTGTGTCTCCAGACAGAAGCCGGAGTTATCGTGGTAGATCATGTTGCGTTTTCCTCTGACTCCCTCCAGGAAGTTTCCGGTATAGAACTGCACACCCGGAAGATCCGTATATACTTTCATGGTAATTCCGGACTGCTCTCCTTCCACCTCTGCAATCTTGCGCAGTGTCTGATCCCATCCATCGATGACAAAGTTGTGATCATATCCCTTGACCAGACGCATCTGATGATAGTCGGATGCCAGCTCTTCTCCGATCACTTTTCCTTTTGTGAAATCCATCGGTGTACCTTCCACCGGCCAAATCTCTCCTGTCGGAATCGAACCGGTCTCTTTTACCGGTGTAAACGAAGATGCCTGCAGTCTTATCCAGTGACGTCTTACGCTGCCGCAGTTATGTCCATTCAGGTTAAAGTAAGTGTGGTTCGTCATATTCACGATCGTTGTCTGATCAGATTCTCCTTCATAGTGGATCTTCAACTCATTTTGATCTGTCAGGGTATAGGTCACGGTAATCGAGAAGTTCCCCGGATATCCCTGGTCTCCATCCGGGCTGTCCAGATGAAAAGAAACACTGTCTTCCTCCTCTTTCACACAATCCCAGAGGCGGAACGCATAACTGTCCGGTCCACTGTGCAGGTTATTCTCTCCCTCATTTTTCGGAAGGTGATACTCTGTCCCATCCAGCACAAATCCGGCGCCTTCTGTCCGGTTTGCCCCCCGTCCGACTGCTGCCCCGAAGAAAGTTCCGTTCTCTTCATAATCCGATACTTTGTCATATCCAAGCACAATATCCTTGCGCTCTCCCGCAAAATCTTTCATCTCCACGGATACGATTGCCGCTCCGAGACTGCTGATCTTCACACGCATTCCCCGAATGTTGCGCAGCGTATAGGCAGTTACTTCTCTTCCATCTTTTGTGGTTCCAAATATTGTTTTTTCGATACTCATAAGCTCTCCTGTCCGGCATCTTTTCTCTTCCCCAATGCCTGTCCTGTTTACTTCATATTGTAGCTCTGTTTTGCCTGCTCCGCAAACACTTTTTCAGGAAAGTGGAATCAGGATCCGCAGTTCAAACCAGTTCTTTTTCAAATCTGTTGTCACAGAACCACCGTATTTCGCCGCCGTACTTTTGATACTCTTCATGCCAAACCCATGAAAGCGGCGATCTTTCTTTGTTGTGACAGGCATTCCGTTTTCAAACTTTAACTGCTCTTCACAATAATTCTCACACCGGATTCTGAGAAACTGTTTCTGCTTTGCAACGGACAGATGGATCAGCCGTTTTTCCTGTTCATTCAGCTTTTGCACACTTTCAATAGCATTATCCAGAATATTCCCAAACAATGCACTGATGTCCATATCTTCCATAAAATTCAACGCACTTCCGTCTGCCACACACGTCAGTCCGATCCCATTATTCTGACAATACAGACTTTTACTTGTCAGAACAGCATCCAACACTTTGTTCCCCGTCTTATTCTGGGCTTCATAAATCTTGATTTCTTTTTCCATCTTCTCCAGATACTCTACCGATTTTCGGCTGCCCGCTTCCGATTTCAAAAGTGCGATCTGATGCTTCAAATCATGATACTTCTGATTGACAATCTCGATGCTCTCCTGAGAAAGCTGATAATTTTTGTACTGCATCTGTAAAATATTCTGCAGCGTGTCCACCTCAAATTTCATCTGCAGCTCCCGCACCTGAATGTGGTACGCATAGAGAACCGCCATTCCACTCATATCTACCAGGGTCCGGATAATAAACATTTCCGCTGCAAACTGACTGCTGAACGGACTGTCCTTATCAATATAACTAAGGTTACTGACTGCAAACACCGCAGCTGTAATAATCAGAACCGTAAACAGCTCCCGACGATTGATATGCATTTCTTTGCCGCCTTTTTGCAAATACTTTTCCAGCAGATATAAAATTCCAAATATGACCGCATACACGACCACAAGGAGCACCCACTGTACACTTTTTGCATGATTGACCTGAAACGTTTTCACCGTATAATAATAGATCTGCCAGCCGAAAGATGCAGCAAATTCTCCGCTGATAAACGCCCTCGCACAGTAATATCCGGCTTCAGCAAGTGAAAACTGACAGCACCGGTAAATATAAATCAAAAACAGGGAAACTGAAACCAGCATACACGGAAGGAACAAACTGGTCCTCACCCCGTCCGTAACTTCCATAAATCCCACGATCGCCGCCAGAAATACCAGATGTGTCACATACCGTTTTACACCCCGGATCCGTTTCTCATTCGTGCATGTCACAATAAATGCTGCCAGCCAGTATGCCAGCGAATAATAATATCCCGGAGTATTGATCATTTCCTGTACACTCATCTATTTTCCTACCTCGTTCATAAAATCATTGAGCGCATTTAAAAATGCCTTCTTTCTTGCGCGGCTTACCTGAATACAGTCTCCATTCACGGTGATGTCACTCCCCTGAAAATTTTCCACAAAATCCAGATTCACCAGATAACACCGGTTACACCGGAAAAACCGCTCCTCTTTCATACCATCCGCCAGACTTTCCTCTGCATCCCGCATCGTGCCTTTTGTTCTGTAATCCTGCCCGACTGTGTGATAGATCAGATCATGATCCTGCACTTCCACATAGCAAATCTCCGAAAGATCCAACTTCATCATACCGCCCTTCACTGCAATCGTCAGATATTTCTTCTCCCGCTTTTTCAGTCTCGTCAGTGCACGGTCGATCCGCTGCGTAAACGCAAAATAAGAAACTGGGTTTTAATACATAGTCCAGGGCATCCACCCGGTATCCCTGTATCGCATACTGCGGCATATTTGTAATAAAAATAATCACAACTTCGGTATCCATCTTCCGGATTTCTTCTGCAGCCGACATGCCGTCCATAAATTTCATTTCCACATCCATAAGGATAATATCGTAGTCTGCCCGATACTCTGTTACAATATCTTCCCCATCCGAAAATGTCTGTACGCTGATCCTCTCTTTACTCTCCTTCTCGTATTCTTTCAAGTAAGAAAGCAGCTGCTCTGCATACGCCGGATCATCTTCTACCAGTGCAATTCGAATCATTGTTTCGTCTCCTCTCAACTGTTTTTATCGGTTGTTTTTTCTTAGTATACCAAGCCTGTTTTCAAACGTCAAAATAAGGGTGCCTGTAATAAGACACCCTTCACTCTTCTCTATTTTTCCTCTCTTACTGTTCTGAAAAATGAAGAGATAATCGTCATGATAACTGCTGCCAGAGTACATCCCATTCCGATGATCGCACTGGACAAATCCGCCATAGTCTGCGCATTTCTTTCAAATGATAAAATAGTCGCAATGCTGTTCACTCTCAGGCGGACAAAAAATACAAATCCTGCCATCAAAAGCACTCCCGCCAGAATCGGAAGAATATCCAGTACCGGCATTTCCGGCGACTTTTCCTGTCCGGCCACAAAAAGAATTTCCAGAACCACTCCTGCCACAAGACATCCTACAACTCCCCAGCTGATTCCAAGATTGGAAAAATATGCCGTGTTGCAGTTGATCACATAAAATACGATTCCTGCTGTTCCGAGAATTAGTGCAAGCAGCATCAGATAAAAGCCTGCAGCCTGTTTTTTGATAAAATTCATAACATACCCTCCCTTAACTGTTTTTACGTCTCTTGGCATCTCTTATATACATCGCAGCTGCTGCCAGTGTAAGCAGAGCCAACACTGCCGATGTTGCTGTCAATGCATTATCATACCATGTACGCACATCCTTAATCTGTGAAGTCTCATTCAATCCATCCATTGCGTTGGAATTTGCAAGCGCATAATTCTGCCACATCATAACATTTTTCAGATCCTGCATCATAGACGCATCTTTGCTGACCGCCTCTGTGGTCCAGTAATTCCATTTTGCTGTTACAGCTTCCATATTACTGTCACCAGTATTGCAAGTCATCGTTACACCACAGTGTACCGCTTCTTTTAACACACTGTAGTTTGCATCCTGGATAAAGTCTTCTGACATCAGCCCCTGGAATCCCCATTCTTTGCGGAGAATATTCATCAGCAGACCATAATGTGCATTCCCTGCAGTACATCCGATTCTGTTAAATGTTGTCATCATACCAAGTGTCTGTGCATCTTCCACACTTGCCTGTGTTCCACGCAGTTCATTCTCACGTGCTTTCTGCTCTGTCATAAATGTTGCAATACCGGAACGGTTGATCTCTGTATCATTGAATGCAAAATGTTTCGGCGCTATGATACATCCGTATTCTTTTCCTGCTGCAATGTAAGCTGCTGCCTGATATGCTGTCAAAATCGCATCTTCAGAATAATACTCATGGTTTCTTGCATTGTAAGGTGTACGGTGAAGGTTCGTTCCTGCACCCCAGAGGATTGGAAGATTTGACCAGATGGAATAATTTCCGGTCACAGCTCCGTACTCTGCAGCCATCTCTTTACTAAATGTCTGCGCAATCACTGTTTCATTACTCATTGTTCCGAATTTGTAATTCAGATTCTTGTCATCCGGATCGATGACATACGGATCTGCGGAATCTGTATCTGTATTTGCGTACTGTCCCAATGTATAAGAATTAAATCCGTTCGGTCCGTCATTCTGTACTGCCTCCGGAGACACGATCGATACAATTGATTTTGTACTGGTTCCACCAAATCCAGTACGGATCATCGCTTCTTCCAGTGTGATCTGATCAATCAAATCTGTCCATTTTTCATTTGTCAAGTCCGTCTCACCTTTCAGGCTTGCAAGTGTCAGCCCATTGTCCTCGCCAAATGTAACTTCATCCGGATTTCCCTGTTCCTTGATCTCTACCAGATCATTTTTCATCACTTCGATCATTTCATCTGTCGCTGTCAGATCCTTGTATGTTTTTGGCCATGTTGCCTTCCAGTCACTTCTTGATAAGTATGTTACTGTATCTGGCATATAGTAGTTCAAATCCATGTCCTGAAGCTGATTTTCTACCGCTGTTCCGTTTTTCGAATACGCAAATGTCTCAGAGTCGAATGTATCCAGTGTCCATTTCTTCACATTTGCTGCATTTCCTGCATCCGTCATTCCGTTCGCCTTTGTCATACCCTGTGCTGCCAGCACATTGTTGACCGCCTCATGAGAACCATTTCCGACTGTAAAATAATAGTCTCCTGCATCCAGGATCCAGTTTCCTTTTGTTCCTGCCGCATTGTCACATGTGCTGTCCCAGCTTGCCATATCCTGCGCATCTGCTGTAATCTCGACAGTAACAGATTCTCCCGGCTGCAGCACACCTGTTTTTTCATAATCCAGAAGCTGTACCGCTGCTTTTTCTACCGCATGTTCTTTATCATATTCCGTATACGGAAGAGACGTATACAACTGTACCACATCTTTTCCTGCCACATCTCCAATATTTTTTACAGTTACTTTGGCTGTCACTGTCTTATCTTCCAGATTCACATCCAGACTGTCCAGAGTCTGAGAAAATGTTGTATAAGACAGTCCGTATCCAAATGGATACGAAACTTCATCTTCATAGTTCCATGCTTTTCCATTGGAACTTCCGGTCTTGTCAGAAGCATTTCCCTGTCCCAATACTGTATCCGCATATCTTGTCTCGTAATATTTATATCCTGTATAGATCCCTTCTGCTTCTACAATCTCGGAATTGATGGAATATGCAGAATCCGCATTTGTCCACTCATAGTTCCCATAATTCTGCGCTGCAGGAGAGCTTGAGTTATCCACTGCATAAGTATCCGCAAGATGTCCGGACGGATTCACCTCTCCACTGAGTACATCTGCTACACCATAGAAGCCATAACCTCCCGGAAGTCCGACTTCCAAAATCGCATCTACGCCTGTATTGTTTTTGATCTCTTCAATTTCCATGGCACTCGCATTATTCAGCATCACGATCAATTTTCCATTGTTTTCCTTTTTTGCATTGACTGCTTCATCGATGATTGCACGCTCTGTGTCAGAGAGTCCCAGCGGATCCGCCTGATTCAGATCCTGTTCTGGATTCACCCCATCTTCTCCCGGTGTATAGTTGGCATTTTCTCCTGCTGCACGGGCAAGTGTCACAATCATGACATTGTAATCCGTCATACTCTTTTTCCAATTTGGTTCTGCCTCATCCAGCGTTGCTGTCTCAGGTTCCAAACTGGTAAATACTCCAGTTGTAGCCGGTGCTGTTGCACGATAATAGGTTGTCACACCCCATGGAAGAACTGCCTCTGATTTAAATTCTTCCTTTAACCCCTGATACATCTTTTTTAATGTCGGATTCATCTCAAATCCCTTGGATTCAAACGCTTCCAGCATATCTACCGTATCTGCATCCGTTCCCTTATTTTCACTGAGAGTACTTCCAAAATCGCCTCCTTGTACCGGATAATAACTGCTGAATCCAAGTAAAGAGATTTTCTGCGTTTCCTCCTTGGAAAGCGGCAACGCTGCATTCTCATTTTTCAACAAAACAGAGCCCTCTTCATTCATGCGTTCTCCCAGATCTTCAATGGAATCCAGAAGCTCTGTTGTTGAGCTGTAATCCGACTGAAATGTGTAATCCTCTGCACTTACATCTTCAGTCACCATTTTTGTACTCTGAGTGCCCAGAAACTTGTCAATGTCCGTACGAAACCCGTCTATCACCAGAGTCGCTGACATAGACAGCGTCAGTAAAGATGCTGTTGCCGTAGTTACACCGCGCCAGATGCGGCGTTTTGATTTTGTTTGTTTTTCCCGTTTCTCGCTCATAACGTTCCTCCTCTTTGACTCTTTATGAGAACTGGCTTTTTTGTTTTTTTCGAGCCTTCGCTTCTGCTTTTGCTCTCTTCTCTGCCAGTTTCTTCTGATAGCTTGCTTCCTGCATTTCAAAATCCAGGCCTTTTTTCTTACAATATGCTTTGAGTTCTTCGATTCTCGCCTCTTCTGCCATGCGCTCCGCCTCTTCCTGTTCCATGCGAAGTCTTTCTGCTGGTTCGATCCACACTCCTCCGGCTTCTAACACCGCTTTTTTCTGATGCTGCAGAATCGTCTTCTGATCTTCCTCAATATGCTTTTCTACTTTTAAGAAACACATCAGGATTACGATCACCGCATAACAGATGATCTCTGCCCCCAGATAACACAACGCCAGCATGGACTGCACGCCTCCGTTCTGAACTGACGCAGAGGCATCATATCCGGTGGCTGTAAGCAATGCATTGATCAGACCATTCCCCAGTCCTGTCATTCCCACCATGATCGCTCCGTACACAGACATCGTAAATCCATCACTTCGAAATCCATTTTTTGCCTCCAGATGGTCCAGTACATCAGACAAAAGAGCCAGTGTCACATACATTGCAGGAATCGAACCGATTCCTTTTAAGATCACACCAATACATACAATGGTAAAATTGTGAATATCCAGAAAGCTGACCAGACCTCCCACAACCGAAATTGCCAGACCAATAGTCACTGCTTTTTGTTTTCCCAGTTTATTTGCGATCGGCCACGCCAGAACCATTCCGATTGCTGTCGGAAGTCCTCCGATCAGCCCCAGTGTTCCCATTGCCGTTCCCGCAGCCGCTTCACTTGT
>ENA-OQHL01000813-OQHL01000813.1-human-gut-metagenome-genome-assembly--contig:-NODE-813-length-19146-cov-4.284873_pt1 | contig 19146 bp, 19 predicted proteins | sample MGYA00242565_ERZ504723 | MGnify/ENA primary metagenome ERZ504723 (study PRJEB26092, sample SAMD00036211) | human gut metagenome | host: Homo sapiens | study: EMG produced TPA metagenomics assembly of... | reverse complement strand
ATAGCATACGCTACTTCCTGAATGTCGTTAGCACCGCCATTATGATAAACATCGGTATTGACAACTACTGTTTTAAGCTGCGGAGCATTTTTTTCAGCCCAGGCAATGCTATGTGCCATTTCGTCATAATATTCGTCCAGCGGACGAACTAATTCGCCGTCCAAAGCAAGTTCGCCAATCGGATCGACAGTAATAGCGCCATGTAATTTTTCGAGGGCCAGACCTTTTTTCTCGCAGACAGTGATTACAGCAGCCAAAAGAGCGATGTTGGAAGCGCCGGCATAAATATCGATTTCGAATTTTTCCAGATCAACACCATCCAGCAGTTTTTCCACGTCAGCTACAGTAGCCAAAGATACGCCTATATCAGCAACATCTTTTACTTCTGCCTTATCAGGATCATAGCCTTTGCGTGTCGCAGTATCTAAAACGACACTAGCAGCGGTAGTTCCTTTCAACAGCTCGTATTTAACCATTTCATTGGCTTCGGCAGGAGTTTTTCCATCACACTCCTGAGCAATAGTCCATACTTTATGGATATAACCTCCTGCATTAGCACCGCGCAGGTTGCTTTCCATGCCGGGATAGGTTTTATTGTGAGTAATCTTCTCCTGATCCTCTAATCTATAAATAGGATTCAGGGTGATACCCTCATAAGTTTTAGTGAACATACTCTTTTCAAAAGAACCGCCTTTAAGAGCAGTCACTACTTCTTGCTTCCACTCCTCATAGGACGGCGGCGTAAATTCATCGAAAGTAACCGGAGGGATAGTTCCCACTAAAGTTTCTTCCTGCTGAATCTCTGCTGTAAGGTTTTTATCTTGTTCCATATACGGCATCCTTTCATTAATTATTTTCTGTGCCGGGGTAGTAAATGTTCACCTCCTGTACTTTGCTTACTTATGTATCGCAGAATGGTTCGAGAATCTCCTACCGAAACTGCCTCTATAAGCCCCTTATCAAAAAAAGCAACCATCACAAAAAATGTGATGGTTGCTCTTGCCGCGCACCCCTACGCAGGCAATTGAGAAGAAGGTTCTTGCACAAAGAGAATTTGAGAATGGCAATAAACCCGGCAGGTTGTCCAGACCTGTCACAAATAAATATATACACTGATGGCTGACCTTATTTTCGAGGTCTAGCCATCACACTTCGACCTCAACGCGCTTACAAAAGCACAGAAAAACAGAAAACCGTTTTCTTAAAATAATATTAAGAAAAACGGTCAGAAATTCATAGCAAAAGATTCGCACTTCGTATTTACCTAAAATACGAACTCTGCAGCATCTCCTCCCCGTCTCTCGCAGGTCAATCAGCGATGTAGCTAAGGCAGTTCTTCTGACTCCGATTCATAGCTCACTTCACCTTCCCAGTATTACTACCAGTGGCATTTGAAGTTTACTCCTCGTTACAGCGGCGGGACCGCGTCGGAATTGCACCGACTTCTCTATTAAGCTCTGTAGAGCACCTTTAGCTTACAATATTCATTTGTTAGCTTAATTATATTTATTACTATTTCTTTTGTCAAGTCTTTTAATATATTTTTTCATATATTATTTTTCGCAAATAAAACAGTATCGTAGCTTACTATTTTATTCAGTAAGCTACGATACTGCTAATCAAGACTTTTATTTTTAAAATACATAGTGATTCCCAAAGGAACGCAGATATTCAAAAACAATAACCGTACTAATTGGTAAGTAAGAATGATTGAAACATCTTCTCCCATACTCATTCCAGCCAGACACATTTCCGCAATTCCGCCGGGAGCCATTGCTAAAAAAGCGGTTACTAAAGAAAACCCATACCGTTCTGACAGGGACCAGGCAACAACAACACTGACACCAATCATCAAAACGATACCACTAAAAATATAAGGCATCAATTCCTTAGTAGCCGAAAGTTTTTTGGGATCCAGCATTACGCCCATGTATAATCCAATACTTACCTGTGCCAGCATCATAAGCAAACCAGGCACAGGCTGTAAACTTCCCCAAAAATACGACCCTGCCGCTGTTGCCAGAATCGGCCCCAGCAAACGCGGTGTTGGCACCTTTAACTTAGTCGCAACAAAAGCGCCTAAAAACGACAATGGGACAAGAATAAGCCAATGCGTACCGTCTGTTGTCTGAACAATAGCATTGTTTTGCATAACCTGAGCACCTAAACCATGGATTACCAGAAATGGTACTGCTACAATAACGCCTACCAGCCTCAGAGTCTGCATAACGACAACAACATTTGCGTCAGCCCTTGGATCATCCTCCGACATCAGCATCATTTGCGTCAGCCCGCCAGGCATAATGCCCATCACACAACTGATCAGATTAGCCGAAGTATGTCTCGCTGTCCACCAGGCAATTAAAACAGCAACAGCTACAGCTATCAGCGTGGCTTCCAGTACCCCAAAGGTCTGATGCGTCATTTTCTCCCATGTATCAGCTGTAAAATTACGGCCAATACCATACCCAGCTACAAGCAAACCCAATTCACGCCAATTCTTAGGCCAGGTAACAGGCGAACCAGCTATCTTACAGGCTACTGCAGCAAAAATGCCGCCTAAAAGATATGGTATAGGCAATTCCATTTTTAAAAATAACGTTCCTAAACAGGCTGCCATAACAAACAGCAGCAAACGATTCAACATATTTCCCTCGCTTAATAATGCCCTTCCAGTGCCGTCATGATCCGCCCTATCAATTCACTGCGCATTGTATTCTGAGTTACAGAATAGGTCATAATACGGCTGTCATCCAGTCCCAGCTCCCGTTTGAATAATGCTTTTTGAGCCATCGCTGCATTTTTCGACAATTTATCTGCTTTGGTCAAAATAACCTGAACCTGCAGTCCACAGTCCAGTAACCAGTGATAGCTTTCAATATCGCTGTCCAAAGGCTTATGCCTGATATCAATAAGCTGACAGACCAGTCCTAGATTATCAGATCCGGAAAGATATTTACTGATAAATCCTGACCATTTATCTTTGTTCGTTTTAGCTGTTTTGGCAAAACCATAACCTGGTAAATCTACTAAATAAAAATCAGCACGTTCTTCCTGCCCTTCAGTAGTGCGTTTAGCCTGCAAACCATAAAAATTTATAGTCTGTGTTTTGCCTGGAGTCGAGCTCACTCTTGCCAAGCCGTTACGTCTGCAGAGCGAATTGATCAGTGATGATTTGCCAACATTAGAACGCCCTATAAAAGCAGCCTCTATTAACGGTGGTGTCGGATATTGGTCTGCTCTGACAGCAGATGTGATATATTGGGCATGAATAATATCCCAGGTTCCTTTATTCATCTTACTCCTCCAAAGCTAATTTCAACACTTGATCCATATGATTAACAGGAATGAATTTTATTGCCGCACGCACATTGACAGGAAGTTCTTCCAGATCCTGCATATTCTGTTCTGGAAGCAGAATGGTTTTTACACCATAACGATGCGCCGCCAGCATTTTTTCTTTAATTCCTCCTACCGGAAGCACTTTGCCAGAAAGAGTGATCTCTCCAGTCATGGCAATACCCGCTTTTATGCAACGTTTAGTCAGTGCTGAAACCATAGCCGTCACCATAGTAATGCCGGCGGAAGGACCATCTTTTGGGATTGCGCCTTCCGGTAAATGAATGTGGATATCAGTAGTTTCATAAAACTTTTCATCCAAATGCAGCTCTTTAGCCCGAGAACGAATATAAGTATAACCGGCCTGAGCAGATTCTTTCATAACATCACCCAGCTGCCCAGTCAATACCAGACCTCCTTTACCGTTAGTAGCCAGTACTTCTACCTTCAGTAATTCACCTCCAACACTGGTCCAGGCCAAACCTGTGCAGATACCTATTTCTGCCTTGGCAGTCAGATCGCTTTCCAGAAAAATAACCGGTCCTAAATATTTAGTCAGATTTTTTTCGGTAACTTTAGCACTTTTTACCTGTTTCGTCACAATACGATGTGCTGTTTTACGGCAGATCGCCGCTATTTTCCGTTCTAAATTACGTACACCGGCCTCACGTGTATATTCGCGTATAACATGACGCAGAGCTGTTTCTGTAATATTCAAAGTTTTTGCAGTCAAGCCATGTGCCTGACGTTCCTTCGGCAATAAATGCAATTCGCCGATTTTCACTTTCTCGTCCTCAGTGTAACTGGTAAGTTGAATCACTTCCATCCTGTCTAATAGAGCAGGAGGGATAGTTTCTACCGTATTAGCCGTTACAATCCAGAAAACATGTGACAAATCAAAAGGGAATTCAATATAATGGTCACTGAAAGTGTTGTTTTGTTCCGGGTCTAATACCTCCAGCAGAGCCGAAGCCGGATCCCCCCGAAAATCAGAAGCCATTTTATCAATCTCATCCAGAAGAAAAACAGGATTCATGCAACCGCTGGTTTGCATACCATGAATAATCCTGCCTGGCATTGCGCCGATATATGTACGACGATGACCGCGGATTTCTGCTTCATCACGAACGCCACCTAAAGAAACACGGGTAAATTTACGCTCGATCGCTCTGGCAACCGAATGTGCCAGAGAAGTTTTACCCACACCAGGAGGTCCGACTAAACATAAAATCGGTCCCTTACTTTGTTTGGTCAAAGCACGTACTGCCAAATACTCTAAAATACGTTCTTTTACTTTTTCCAAACCGTAATGGTCTTTATCCAGTACTTTAGCAGCCACTTCAAGGTCAAAATTATCTTCTGTAAACTTACCCCAGGGCAAACTTAAAAGCACATCGATATAATTGCGGATTACGGCGCTTTCAGCCATCATCGGCGGCATTTTATAAAGACGGTCAAGTTCTTTATTGATTTTTTCAACAACTTCAGCCGGCAGATCAAGCTCTGACATCTGCTTCTTATATTCGTCTATTTCGGCCTGACGTTCATCACCTTCGCCAAGTTCTTTATTAATGGCTTTCATCTGTTCACGCAGATAATATTCTTTTTGGTTCTGTTCTATCTGTTTACGCACCTGCTGTGAAATATTTTTTTCCAGACCGGCAATTTCCAGTTCTTTGCATAAATACGTATAGAGTTTATTCATACGTTCTTTAACATCAACCGCTTCTAACAGCTGCTCTTTTTCTTCGATATTTATCGACAGATAACCGGCAATCATATCCGCAACCCGTCCTGGGTCAGTTTGGTCCTTAAAGGTCAGCAGCACTTCACTGTTAACTTTTTTGCTGGCAATAATCCATTGCTCAAACGTTTCAATCAGCATCCTGCGCAGCGCTTCCACTTCATTATCTTCACTGACAACAGAATCCATCGGCAGTGCATTAGCCTGGAAATATGTATCGACAGCCGGAGCTTCGATAATAGTTTCTACTTTGGCTCGGGCTAATCCTTCTACAAGTATCCGCAAAGCTCCACTTGGCAATTTCAATAATTGTTTGATTTCCGCTATGACACCATATTTAAATAAATCCTTCTGCCCGGGTTCCATCGTTACGGCTTCCTTCTGTGATACCAGAAGTATCTGCTTATCGGAAGTCATCGCAGCTTCTACTGCATGAATGGAACGCTCCCTGCCTACATCAAGATTTATAATCATACCTGGAAATACCAGCATTCCTCTTAAAGGAAGCAACGGCATTAAACGTGGTTTTGTTTCCATATATTACCCTCCTTTGCCAACAGTATTAACTGCAGCAAACGATATTTTTAAAGCATTTTCATTACTCAACTTTATTTTAACATAAAAAGGGGAAAAGGCTATGCCCCTTCCCCTTCTTTTTTTAATTGCTTAACTAGCAACCACCATTTTCGGTTCCATGTGTTCTCTGATTGCCGCTTCTGTAACTACACATTTTACAACGTCGATACGTGAAGGCACTTCATACATCACATTACGCATTACCTCTTCGATGATAGAACGCAGACCGCGGGCGCGCATTACGTTTAAGAGCTTCTTCTGCAATAGCCACTAAAGCACCGTCTTCGAATTCCAGTTCTACATTATCCATAGCCAGGAAATGCTGATATTGTTTAATCAAAGCATTTTTAGGCTCTTGCAGGATTTTGATCAAAGCGTCTTTATCCAAAGAATCCAGTGTCACAACAACAGGCAGACGACCTGCAAATTCAGGAATCAAACCGAATTTCATTAAATCTTCAGGCAAAACTTTTTTAAAGATCGTATCAGCTTTTGCTTCTTCTTTTGTTTTGATATCAGCACCAAAACCAAGATTCTTTTTGCCGATACGTGCACCGATAATATTTTCAAGTCCGGCAAAAGCACCGCCACAGATAAATAAAATATTAGTAGTATCGATCTGAATAAACTCCTGATGCGGATGTTTGCGTCCTCCTTGCGGCGGAACGCTGGCGACTGTACCTTCCAAAATTTTCAGAAGTGCCTGCTGCACACCTTCACCTGATACATCACGTGTAATAGAAGGATTTTCTGATTTACGAGAAATCTTATCGATCTCATCAATATAAATAATGCCTCTTTGAGCACGCTCAATATCAAAATCAGCGTTCTGGATCAATTTCAGCAGGATATTTTCAACATCCTCACCTACATAACCAGCTTCTGTCAAAGCAGTAGCATCAGCGATTGCAAAAGGTACCTGCAAAATCTTTGCCAACGTCTGTGCCAGCAAAGTTTTACCGCTGCCGGTAGGCCCCAGCATTAGAATATTTGATTTTTGCAGTTCTACTTCTTTATCCTTCGCAGGATTATTTAATTCATAGTTAATACGTTTATAGTGGTTATAAACCGCTACAGCCAAAGTTTTTTTTGCTTCTTCCTGACCAATAACATACTCGTCAAGAATATTTTTAATTTCTTTCGGCTTCGGCAGTTCGTTTACACTGACAACAGCAGCATTTGTTTCTTTCAGGTCTTCTGTCAGCATTTCATTGCAAAGTTCGATACATTCGTCGCAGATATAGACGTTATGACCGGCAATCAGCTTGCGGACCTGGCCTTCTCTTTTTCCACAGAAGGAACAAGTTATATTGCTGTCGTTCCCCTCGCCAAAGTTCATATTGTTATCTCCTTAGTATGCATCATTTCGCTTCTTCAGCTGCTGCCTTACGGGTTACAACTTCATCAATAAGCCCATAAGCTTTAGCTTCTTCGCTGGTCAGGTAATAATCGCGTTCAGTATCCTGTGCGATTTTTTCTTTCGACTGACCTGTATGTTTAGCTAAAATACCATTCATCTCTTCACGGATACGCAGAATTTCGCGCGCATGAATCTCAATTTCTGTAGCTTGACCCTGAGCCCCTCCCAGCGGTTGATGAATCATCACGCGGGAATAAGGGAGCGCGTAACGTTTTCCCGGAGTTCCTGCAGCTAAAAGTACAGATGCCATACTGGCCGCCATACCCATGCAAATGGTAGAAACATCAGGTTTGATATACTGCATCGTGTCATAAATAGCCAAGCCGGCACTTACACTACCGCCAGGACTATTGATATAAAGATGTATATCTTTATTAGGATCTTCGGATTCCAGGAAGAGCAGCTGGGCGATAACGACATTTGCCATCGCGTCGTCAATAGGGCCGGTCACAAAAACGATTCTGTCTTTCAATAAGCGGGAATAAATGTCATAAGAGCGCTCACCCCTGCTGGATTGCTCTACAACGATAGGCACATAGTTCATGTCTTACACCCCTTTTCTTTAAGGTTATATTTTTTAATAAAGTCACATCTGCCGCCGGAGCTTAAAGCGCCGGCGGCAAAATGCCATTATTTTGCGTTGTCAATAACAACGTGAGCAGCTTTGCGACGCAGAATATTTGCAAGCAAAAGTCCCATGTTACCATTGGATTTAATGATATTCTTTACTTCGTCCAGCGTAGCACCATGTTGAGCAGCAATAGCAGATAATTCAGCATCAACGTCTTCCATAGATACCTGAATGTTTTCTGCTTTAGCAATAGCATCCAGAACCAAATCAGTTTTTACGTTTTCAGCGGCAGTCGCACGCTGGTTTTCGCGGATCTTAGCCATATCCATACCAGTATACTGCATATACATTTCTAAAGTCATTTTACGGCTTTCCAGACTCATACGCATTTCGTCAACCATTTGGCTGATGCGGTCTTCGACCATAATCTCAGGAACTTCAAATTTAGCATTGGCAACAGCAGCATCAATCAATGCTTTTTCATATTCAACCTTCGCATTGTTTTCAGCATTCTGCTGCATACGTTCCTTGTACGAAGCTTTCAGTTCAGCAACAGTTTTATATTCACTGTTAGCTGCAACATATTCGTCATTCAGCTCAGGCAGCTCTTTGCGTTTTACATCTTGAACGTTAACTTTTGAACACAGCTTCTTTACCAGCCAGTTCTTTAACGAAATAATCTTCAGGGAAAGTTACTTCTACATCAGTAGCATCGCCTTTTTTTAGGCCAACCAGCTGATCTTCAAAACCAGGGATAAAGGAGTTAGAACCAACTTCCAGAGGATAGCCTTTACCTTCACCGCCGCTGAAAGCTTCACCGTCTACAGTGCCGGCGAAATCAATAATTGCAAAATCACCTTTTTCAATAATTGTACCTTCTTCAGCAATTACCATTTTGGCCTGACGGCTGCGCAGTTCTTCTACTGCAGCGTCAACATCTGCATCTTCAACAACAGCTTCTTTTTTCTCTACAGACAAGCCTTTGTATTCACCCAGTTCTATTTCAGGTTTCAAAGTGACTTTGATAGTCAGTTCCATATCTTTATTTTCTTCAAAAAACAGATTCTTCAACTTTGGGGTCGGACACAGGAATCAGGCTCTCCTGATCAAGTGCTTTAGTATAGCAATCATTAGCAACGATTTCGAATGCTTCTTGTTTAATGGCATCTTTGCCATAGTGCATTTCAATAATGTTGCGGGGTGCTTTACCTTTACGGAAACCGGGAATGTTTACGCTGTTAGCGATTTTGCTTATAGCTTTTTTAAAGCCTTTATTCACTTCCTCAGCGGGTAAAGTAATTTTGAGGGTTGCGTCATTCACAACTCTTTCAACAGATACGTTCATTAAAAAATCCTCCCTTAGGTTTTATATGTGTACAAAATTAACAGCTTGTTCAAGGCCAATATCAAAAGATACTGACATAAATCGCTCATAATATCATATCACAAGGATCTAAAGTTGACAAGAAGCAACAAAAAACCCGGCAGGTTTCTGCCGGGCCAATATTCAAGTGGAGCGGAAAACGAGATTCGAACTCGCGACCCCCTCCTTGGCAAGGAGGTGCTCTACCACTGAGCTATTTCCGCATTGATTAGCAACAAGATGTATTTTAGAACAGAACGCCATCTTTGTCAACATTTTTTTGAAAAATTTCTATATTTTTTTACTTTTAAAAAATTCCCAAAACTAACTGGCTGATATTTTTTGAATGATCGGAAACGCGTTTCATATTTATTAATAATTCCAGCATTACAAAGCCAGCAACCGGATCACAACGTTTTTCATTCAATCGTACGATATGATTTTTCCGAATCTCTTTCTGATACTGTTTAACCTGACGGCACAATGCCCAGGCTTCTTCAGCCAGTTTCTTATCGTCTTTTTCCAAGGCTTCCAAAGCTTTGCCGCTGGCTTCTAGCACCATCTGCCCTAAAGTGTGCAGCTCGGCTTTAGCCTCATCTGAAAATTTTACATTATCTTCGTAAATCATCCGTACTTTTTTCGCTAAAGTTTCACCATGATCACCAATACGCTCAATATCGTTACAGGCATGTAAAAGACCTGTATGCCGGGCTGATAATTCCCTGCTCATCTGCGTTTCACTCATTTGCGTCAAATATTTGGTAACTTCTTCTTCCAATGCATCTATCACTGGTTCATGTTCTAAAACATAAGCGATTTTCCTGCTGTCCATGTCTTCCATTGCCGCTATGCTCAGTTCAACATTATGACGAGCCATGGTTCCCATGCGCACAACCTCTTTACCAGCCAGAGTCATAGCGATAGACGGGGTTTTAAGCATATTCACATCCAAATATATCGGTTTGCGCGAAATGACACCGTCACTGCCAGGCAGTAACCGTTCCACAAGCTTGATAAAAGGAGCAGCAAAAGGCAGAAAAATAAGTGTATTGATAATATTAAAGGCTGTATGCGCATTAGCGATCTGACGCGCTATATCATGAGCAGGTGATACTGCCAAAACAAGTTTTATGAACAATCCCATAAAGGTCACGAAAAGGATGCTGCCAATCAGATTGAACAACACATGCGCTAATGCAACACGTTTTGCCGTAACATTTGCACGCCAGGCCGCCATGATTGCTGTAATGCAGGTACCGATATTATCGCCCAGAAGTACAGGAATTGCACCTTCCAAAGGTATCAACCCCTGGCTTGCCATGGCAATCAAAATACCAATAGTAGCGGAGCTGGATTGAATAAGTACTGTCATTACAATACCTACGCCAATACCTAGAATCGGATTATGAGAAAATTTGCCAATAAAATCAACAAAGCCCTGATACTCGCGCAGGGGTAAAACAGATTGTCCCATCATACTCATGCCCAGCATCAGGATACCAAACCCAAGAAGTACCTGCCCCAGATATTTCCCACGACGGCGTTTAGCAAGCAACTGCATTGCAAACCCTATTGCCAAAATCAAAGTAACATAATCAGTAAGTTTAAATGCAATCAACTGGGCGGTAATAGTGGTACCAATATTAGCACCCATAACAATGCCGAACGCCTGTTTCAGTGTCATCAGCCCGGCATTTACCAAACCAACAGTCATGACTGTTGTTGCACTGCTGGACTGCAAAACAGCAGTTACAGCTGCACCCAACGCTACTCCGACAATCAAAACCCCGGTCAATGCTTCCAGTATTTTCTGCAATTTTTCACCAGCAGCACGCTGCAGACCATCACCCATCAATTGCATGCCATATAAAAACAATGCCAGACCACCTAGAAAGCCAAAGAAATATACCATAATTGCCCCCAGTTCTCACCTTTTTATTTTGTACTTGACTTTTATTATACTAGATTTTACAACGAGCTTACAAGAAAAAAACTTTTCCGCAGCGTCTTATTTTACTGTCCCGGCGGGACTTTTATGCAGCAACAAAAAAATCCCCATATCAAAATGATATGGGGTAAAAATCAATATAACATTTGTATACTCAAGCAGCTCACTCTAATGCCATTTAATTCAAATGTCTGATAATCTCCATTATTTCTTCAACAGGCAGCACACTGCCGCCTGCAACAACTTTTTCATCAATAACCAAAGCTGGTAAGGCCATAACTCCGTAAGCGACTACACGCCGTAAATCATTAACACGTTCAAACTCAGCATGACATTTGAGTTTTTTAGCCGCGATGGCTGCATTTTGCAATAACAATTCGCATTGTTTCGTCATAGGCCCTAAAACCTTTATATGCATTATATCACCTTCGCTTTTCTTAGTGCTTGGCTTACAGTTATAGGATACCAAAAGCCTTTGTCCTAAGTTGGGCTAAAAAGTGAACTGTTTGTGAATTTTCAGACAATTCATCCTGCTTCGCTCAATATTGACAAATTTTACTTTATGACAGAACTTTATCAGTATGCTCCAAAATACTTTTTTTCTGCCGATAAGGCTTCTTGCTCCAATGCTGCAATTCTTTCGACAAGAACTGAGCAATAATCCTGATCGCTAATCAGATTAAGATTTATTTTTACATTATAAACTGCGCTACGTACAGCTGCCCTGGCCATCAATGCCGCTACAGCAGCATCTGTAATTACGGCTGGATTACCTAATTCTGCCGCTTCTTGCCGCCAAAAGTAAAACTGCCAGAGCTTTTTCACGATTTTCAAAGGTATCTCTGCTGCCATTTTAGCAGCTTCCTGAATTTTTATTTGGCGCAGTTCTTTTTCCAAATCTGTTGCTTTCGGCATTTTATAACATTTCATAAATGCTTCAAAAACGCTGGCATCCTCTTGTACCAACTGAAGCAATTCTTTTCGCAAATATTTACTTGCGGCTGCCAACCTAATCATTTCACCTTCTACCGATAAAAATTTTTCTTTTCCCACAGTAAGATTGGCAACCATTGAAGTTAACGCCGCACCTATGGCTCCACCTAATGCAGCGGCACCTCCACCTCCTGGTACAGGTTCTTTAGATGCAAGTCTTTCTAAAAATTCATCACAGTTAAGTTTCATAAAATCGTTCATTTTAGACTCCCTGTTTTTTTATTTGTAATCGCTCATCATGAGCAGGATAGTCAACCATTTTCAAGCTTCGCAGCGCAAAAGCAAAAAAAGTCTTATCCTTACCACAATCCCTCAAATGCCGTGCATTTTGCAGGCTGTAAAAACCATCGCCGCCACTGAACATAAAATCATTACTTATGACCTTATAATATTTTTCATCCGCTAATGTGCTGCCATCAGACAAAGTAACACTGCTAATTCTCTGTCCTTCCTCCCTTCTGATATCAGCACTGATCTGCAACCCTGAAAAACGCAGCCTGCTGATATCCGGGTTGCCAATACCATGTTCCAGAACCTGCCTCAGATCACTGCCTTTTACTTCTGCTGTATATATGGTACTGTCAAAGGGAAAGATTTTCAATAAATCACGAACCGTTACCCTTCCAGACGGCAAAGTATCACGTATAGCTCCACCGTTATATAAAGCAACATCAGCCTTAAAGCCGTTTTTCAAAACATCCATAAAAAAGTCTCCGACTCTTGATTCTCCATTACGGTCATTTATCAGCACCTGGTTATTGACAGCTAAAATCTCATTATATTTAGAATCTATGTTTTTAAATATTGGTTCCAAAAACCTTTCCATTGCATTATCCTGTACTCTCGGTAATTCGCTTAATTTATAAATACGCGAATTTGCAGAAACAACCTTCTGAGCTGCCATGGAATATAACAAATTGATTCTGCCAACTGCCTCCCCATAGCATCCGGCCTGGATTACCGGAATATCTCCATATGTCCCGCTGACACACAAATGTGAATGTCCTGTGACAACGGCATCTACTCCATGAATTTTTTGCAAAATCGGTACTATCTCCCCTGTAATACCATGTTTCTCCCCTTGACTGCTGCCAATATGTGTCAGTAGAACAATAATTTGTGCCCCTTGCCTTCTCAACTCATCAACATATACCTGTGCAATCTGTTCCGGCGGTAAAATTTTTACCTTCTGCAAATTAAACTGCGATGCTTTTTCCTTAGTTTCAACCGTAGTAAGACCCAATATACCAATTGTCAAACCATTCCTCTGCAACATTACATATGGTTTAAAAGGTTCCGCAACTCTATCACCTGCAGCCTCAACAATATTTGCTCCCAAAATAGGGAAATTTGCTGCGGCAGCCTGCCTCTTTATTACGTCCAGAGGATAGTCAAAAATATGATTGCCTGCTGTATTCGCGCTAAAACCCATCTTATTCATCGCTGTCACAACTGGCAGTCCCTGATACTCATTGGCATCAATTGTTCCAGAAAACATATCACCACCGCCCAAAAGCAAGGATCCTACAGGATTTTGCTTCATCAGTTCGTTAATTACTCCTGACAAAACAGCAATTCCAGGATCAGCAGCTTCAGCACGCAGGTGCCCATGGAAATCATTCACACTGTAAATATCTATTTCGACAAAGTTTTTTTCTGCCGCATTTACGGCCGTTGCTATCAACAATAACAGTAGTGTTAACCATATCAGACTACATTTTTTCAGTCTGATCATTTTTCCACCCCCATTTTAAACTGCCTTGATTTTATTCGCCGCTGCCCAATATTTTCCCTGCTAAAAAAGCACAGGGAAAATTTCCTGTGCTTTTTATTATACTGTATTTATTTTTTTCAAATAACGACGTACCAAAACAGCCGCTGCGTAACCGTCTAAATTAACAGGCGGAACTTGCAAACCCAAAGGAAGTAAACGGCGCCAGCCCTGCGGAGGGTTTTCCTGCCAATACAATTTTCTGGCCTCTTCCGTACTGTAGCCTTCTTCTATCATTAATATCTTAATTACAGTAGTTACTTCCATCAGCATTTTTTTTATGCTGTCACAGTTAGTGCCGTTCCCCAAAATCACAGCAGCTGGAGCAGATCCTAATATTTGCGGCAGCACTTCTGGTAAAGTTTCTGTTGCCAGTACTGCAACCTTTTTTATTCTTCCATCTGCCTCTACCCATGCAAATCCAGTTTTAGCACTACCAGGATCAACGCCTAAGTACCATACTTTATTTTCCGGCATTTTCCACCTCTAAGCGCAGTAAAACCGGTCCAGAAGCGTTAATGTCACCTTTAGCATAGGCCTTAAGTATAACTTTCCCGCCATACTTAGCCATTTTCTCACCTGTTTCGACCATTGTTCCAGCATCCATATTACCAACCTTACCTGTAAGCGGGTCTGGTATGACTCCGGCAGCAACAGCTACACGGTTAATATCAGACAGAAACTCTAATATTTCACCATTCATACTGCTCTCACTTTGTTCAAGGTCTATTTCTTTACTAAAAATCAGCTCGTTATTTTTATAAATACGATTGTCCGCTGCCAATTCCAACGTACATACAGCCGGTTCTCCAGCAATAATATTAGCAACAGTCCTTACTCTGACAAAAATATTCCCCTGCGCAGCTTTAATGCGCGTCAAAGCCTCTTCAATTACCTCATTAGGCATCCATATGGCCTGCACAGGTTCTTCTGCTTCTATTCCCATACGATGCAGGGTCACTTCATTAGCCGTAGCTAAAAACAACTGCATTTGCCGACTATTTTCTTCGTCATTTAAACTGCCTTTTAAAACTCCTGCATAAACAACTTCGCCGCTTCGAAAAACAACCTGACCTTCACGAATAGCCAAAATTCCTCGCCGCAGACGTTCTGTCATCTGTTCCAGATTAGTTACTTCCCCTTCAAGAGACTGCTTAGCCTGCGACAATTCTCCTACAGCCGACTGAGCCTGCTGAAGCTGGCCTTTGGCTTCCTCATAATTCTGACGAGCAGCAACTAACTGATTCTCAATCGCCGCTTTTTCAGCCGCGCTGGCTTTTATCTGTTCATCCAAAGCCAGAATTGCCTTATTCTTTTCAGCAACATCAGCCTGAGCCTTTGCCAACGCCACAGACGCCTGATCTTTTTCTCTGTTCAAGGCCGCTAATTCATTCTGAAGCTTTTCCATTCCAAACATTGCGGTTCTAGCACTGTCAGAAGCAACAGCCATTGTTACCAAAGTAATAGAGGCGATCAAAATTCCGGTTATAACGGTCATCAACACAGAAGTATGATAGGGCCTTAAACCAAAAACAGAAAGTTTTTTCTTGCCGATCTTACTTCCCAGTTTATCACCAATAAAAGCAATCAAACCGCCAACTACTGCCAGAATTAAAATCAACCGTAATCCGAACATGAATACACCTCCTTTACTTCAAAATATATTTTTTAAATCAAGCGTTTTTCTTCTGCAGTAAAAATACACCGGCTCCCAAACAAATCAGATTGGGAATAATACATGCCAGCAGAGGATTCATCACCCCGCCTTTACCAAGACCTGTAGTAAGTGTCATTATCGCATAATAAATAAAGATTACGATAATACTGATACCAAGGCCAATAGAAGAACTTGTTCTTTGTTTCTGAGTGCCTAACGGAGCACCGATCATAGCAAAGAAAAAGCTGGCTAACGGAATCGAAATCCGCATATAGATTTCACACCACTGGCGTGCTGTCGGCTGATGCTGTCTTTCTAAAACAGAAATATATTCACGCAATTCCCTGATTGTCATTTCCTCAGGTTCTTTTTGTTCCCAGGAAATCTCTCTTGGAGTTACATCAAGCGGGATGATCTGCTCTTTAAATTTAGCAGTGCTTTTAATGCCTTCCGCTTCGTTCATTGTATAAACAGTACCATCTTCCAGACGCCAGGATCCATTTTCCCAGTAAGCTTGTTTAGCTGTTTGAATTCTCGCCAGATGAGATTTTTCAAACTCTTCGATCGTAATATTTTCCATTAAACCTTTTTCTTCATCAAAACGGCGGGCATAAGTAATTCTCTGAGTACTGCCACTCAAAGTTTTAATGATAACATGATCCTGGGTTCTCGGTTTAGTATTCTTTTTAATCTCATATTCTAAAATCCTGCCATACTGTACTTTTGCCGCCGGCACTACCTTCTCTGCCCAAACAACAGAAAACATGCTGACAAAAAAAGCTACGATCAGTACAGGTGCAACAATACGGTAATAACTGATACCCCCTGATTTCATTGCCACAATCTCGCTGCTGCCTGACAATTTACCAAATGCCATCAGCGAAGCCAGCAGCATCGACATTGGAAAGGTATAATTTACTACTTCTGGTAAACTATACATAAATAATCTGGCAATAGTTTCTCCCGAGGCCCCGTATTTAGTCATGTATTGTGTCAGCTTAAAAAGCATGGAGCTGGCAATAAAAATACTGGAAAACGAAGCGATACCAAAAATAAAAGGGTACAGCAATTCACTTAAAACATAACGATCCAGTAAGCGTAAACGCATCCCTATTCCTCCTACATGCTAAAGTTTTCGCCAAGATAATATTTACGTGCCGTTGGATCGTTAGCGATGGTTTCGCTGTCACCATGAATTAAAATTTCACCGTTGGCAAGGATATATGCTTTATCAACAATACTTAAAGTTTCTCTCACATTATGGTCTGTTATCAGGATACCAATTCCGCGCTTTGCTAAATGTGCTATCATTCCCTGGATATCTGATACAGCAATAGGATCGATTCCAGCAAAAGGTTCATCTAACAGAATAAAAGCAGGATCCGTAGCCAAAGCCCTGGCGATTTCAACACGTCTGCGCTCACCACCGGAAAGCTCTGTTCCTTTGCTTTTTCTTATGTGTTCAATACGAAATTCTTCGATTAAAGAATTCATTTTGTTCACACGTTCTTCCTCAGTCAGAACAGTCGTTTCTAAAATCGCTAAAATATTTTCTTCAACTGTCATTTTTCGAAAAATCGATGCTTCCTGCGGCAAATAACCGATGCCAGCCCTGGCCCGTTCATACATTGCCAAAGATGATATATCATCTCCATCTAAAGTAACTACACCTTCATCAGGACGTTCAATGCCTACAATCATATAAAATGTCGTAGTCTTACCGGCACCATTAGGCCCCAGTAACCCGACGACACTTCCCTGCTCTACTGTGATACTGACCCGATTAACAACGCGCCGTCCTGAATATTCTTTTACAAGATCTTTCGTTTCTATAATCACTAGGCGACCTCCACAGGTGCTTTGGCCATTTGTAATGCCGCATTTTCATCTGCAGTTACATTTTCTTTCTTCTCCACAGGCTTAGGAACATAAACAATTTTTACATTTCCACTGGCTTCTGCCTTATTAGAGGTATTGTTCAGACGCAGGCGATTTCCTTCTACTGTATTCCCATCCTGTGTCGCTTTTGCGTTACCAATCAGTTCTATATAACCGCTATTATTTGTTTCATAAACAGCGGTATCTGCAGAAGCTGTCAAATCACGAGGCGGGCTGGAAATAGCTACACCACCGGTCGCATTTGCCACACCAACTTTTCCATCATAAGTAATTTTCACTGCATCCAGAATGCTTCCATCAGCCATGGACAAACGTGCCCAACTACCAACAGTCTCAGCATATTCACGATTTTTATAATAATCAACACGTTCAGATGCTAAAGTTTTATCACCTTTAGTCAGACGAGCATCACCTATCGCCGAAGAATAATCTTCATTATGCATTACAAATGTATAACAAACAACATGCGAGTCATCACGATCAGCAACAACACCGCCAGTCAGCCTGCCGGATTTTGTTTTGCTGTTAAATTCAGCATTAGCAGCAGTTGCAGTACCGCCATCTTGTTTCAATACTACATTTCCCTTGGCCATACCGTCCCCAGACTGCATATCATATTCAATAGTATCAGCCTTCACACTGAAATTCGAGCCTTGAGCGCAAGCAGTCCCAAGCATGCCCACCATAAAAAATATCCCTATCATCATAACGATAGTCATTTTCAGTTTATTCATTATAATCGCCGCCTCTCTGAACTTCCGCATGCCCTTCTAATTTCAGTCTTTCAAATGCACTACTGGTAACAGCTTTGTCTCCTGTCGCCAAGGTATCATCTTTAAGCAGCCTTACATTCCCCGAAGCTGTAATAACATCTTCAGTCTGCTGCCAACGTATGCTTTCGGCAGTCAGCTTACCGCCACTGGATAGAACTGCTACCACTTTATCATTCAGTTCAAAATCCTTTGCCTCATTTTTTACTTTACCGCCGCCGGCCACAACCTCTAAAACACTGCCGTCTTCACGGTAAATTTTACCTTTAACACCTTTTAAAACAGCCTCACCGCTGCTTTTGATCTGTTCAACTTCTTCAACAGTAAATTCCCAGACTTTCTTACCGTCCACTTCTCTGGCCAAAGTACTATTCCTTACTTTAGCATTCGCCCCAGAGCTTTCTTTCTGAACTGGATTGTTGGAAGGAGCCTCACCGCCGAGCATAAGCCAGGCAATAATGACGCCTGTTATAACTATTGCACCCACGATCATCTGGAAGCCTTTATTTCTCAACATGCTCCTGCTCCTTTCCTGTAGGTGTGTATGGCGTATTCCAGCGATGCTGGAACCATAACCAGTTATCAGGATATTCCCTGATAACTTCTTCGACAATTCTGGTCATTTTTAATGTAACGCGATAGTCATCCAACTGCCTATCGCCGGTATCTTCATAGTAAATAGGATCTTTGACGATTGCCTGATGCCCATAATAACCTTCTTTACGTACAATAAAAATAGGTATAATAGGAGCTTTAAATTTTCTGGAAAAATATGCCGGTCCAGAGGGTGTAGCTGCCATTTTTCCAAAAAACGGTACAAAAATACCGTCATATCCGCCATCCTGATCTGCAATCAAGCCCAGCATGCGGCCTTTTTTCATTGCTCTGGCACAACCAAGAATTTCACTTGTACCACGAGAAAATATTTCCTGACCTACGCTTTTGCGCAGTTCGTTCATAAAATCACTGTAGACTCTATTAGGCTGTGGTTTTTCAACTGCACTTATAGGAAATCCATACAAAGATAAAGCAGCACCCAGCCATTCCCAATTATCCATATGGCAAGCCAGCATAACTACACCATGACCTTCATTC
>ENA-OQHL01000808-OQHL01000808.1-human-gut-metagenome-genome-assembly--contig:-NODE-808-length-19284-cov-12.265960_pt1 | contig 19284 bp, 15 predicted proteins | sample MGYA00242565_ERZ504723 | MGnify/ENA primary metagenome ERZ504723 (study PRJEB26092, sample SAMD00036211) | human gut metagenome | host: Homo sapiens | study: EMG produced TPA metagenomics assembly of... | reverse complement strand
AAATTGGCGAATAGCCGATATTTCGGGCCGGTTTTGGTCGTTCTGCACAAATGTGGGATGCAAGTGGTGAAAAATCCACTTCTTTCTGGACATCATCCCATCTTGCGGCGTATAATACCCTTAAAGAAAAAGACAGGGAAGGAGCCACCGGAACATGAATCCGTTTCAAAGTGATAACATCTGGAAAAAGAAGGCCCGGCAGGGCAAGGCGCAGCAGCATCCGCTCACGCCGCGGCAGGAGTGGCAAAAGCAGGTGAACAGCAGCAGCCTGTGGCTGGGCGGCGGCGTGGTGCTGCTGGCACTGTATCTGGCCGCTGTCCGCGCCGGCACCGTGGCGCTGGACGCAAGCGCCGTCGTGCTGATCGTGGTGGTGGGCTGCTTCTGCGTATACACTGCCGCATCCCTCGGCAGGCTGATGAAGAACAAGCCGGAGGAAAAGGCAGCAAAGAAGAAAAAGAAAGCCCAAAAAGAGTGATTTTTTTTCTTCCCGCGCAGAGCGTTTTCGCGTAGGGCAGATTTATATAGCTTTTATAAATTTTTCTCCGCCGGGTACGTTCTCTTTTGCGTGCCAAAAGAGAACCAGAAAAGCACCCGCTACTTTCGAAGCGCGGGAGGCACGAATTAAGGGCTACTCGCCCTTAATAATCCCAAAGAAGATGGGCTCCATACAAAAAATCCAAGTCGCTTCGCTAGAGGATTTTTTGTGTTGCGCCGATTTGAAGTCGCTTACGCGACGAAACGTAAGGGCAATAGCATAGTTTTATTGCTTTGCGACTGTTTCCGCAGGAAACGAGCAAGAGCAGATGCCGTTTACCGCCACGGCCTTTCCCCGTGAAAAAGCAAAACAGCCAGACCCGCGGAACTTGTCGGGGCAAGGCCCCTCCATTTTGCTCCCGCAAGAACGTTCTGCCGCTTGAAAGCCCCACTGGGGCTTTCATTGCTGCGCAACCGCGGTCTGGCTGTTTTGCAATCATTAAAAATAATTTTTCCGCTGAATATGCCCAGAGCGAAGCGGAGGGCATTCTAAATCATCAGAGTGTCAGCCCAGCAAAATTTCCACCGCTTCCCGCAGGGTGGGCACTTCGCCCACATTGCCCGGGAAGATAATGTACGGCGTGCCGGGGAACAGGCTTTCGGCACCGGTCTGCCATACCGGGATGCCCGGCCGGATCTGGCCCAGCACCTTGGCGCATTTCACGCGCAGGGCCTTCACGCCCACGTCGCTGCTGGTGATGCCGCCCTTTGCCACCACAAAAGCCGGGGAAGCGGTCAGCCTGCCCACGCAGCTTTGCAGTGCATCGCTGATGGCAACGCTGCGCACGAGGGCTGCTTCCGGGGTGTCGTCCGGCAGGGTGAGCACCACGCGCTTTGTGGACACGCAGCAGGTGATGCCCTTTGCGATCTGCTGTGAGCAGTGGGCCACGATGGCGGCTGCTTCCTTTTCCAGCTCGCCCGGCACCAGCACCTTGTCGCTGTCCATCTCAATAAACTCGATGCCCTGTACTTTTTTCAGTTCTTCCAGCTGGGCAGTGGTCTTTTTGGTGTGGCTGCCCACCACGATGATGCCGCCTGCCTTGCTTTCCTGCGTGACCATCTTTTCCCGGGTGAGCAGCGGCTGGTCGGAAATATTGCCGATGGCCTTGACCAGTGCGGCCGCACTGCGGATGGTGAAGTGACGGCCCTTTGCCATGGCGCGGTACAGTGCCACTGCAAACACCTTCACATCGCAGTCCGCCACTGCGTTGACGATCACATGGCCGTAATCGTGCACCGCCAGCAGCTGGGCCTCGATGCCGTCAAAGTCCATGGCGCGCAGGCTTTCCAGAGAGATGCAGGTCACGTCTCCTGCACGGACTTTGCCGCCGGTTTTTTCCTCAATGTATTCGCACAGGTTGCTAGCGTGGTAGCCAAAGGTCTCGTCCTTGGCAAATTCGGTCTGGCCGCAGGGCACAAGCTCTGCGCCGTAGCGCACATAATGCACGTTGTCCAGTGTAAAGCGTCCGCCCTCGCGGAAGTAGGGGCACAGAATGTCGCCATCCATTTTGTAACCGTTCTCAGCCTCCGTCACCTCGCACAGCAGGTCGGTCTCCAGCGGGTAGTGGCCGCGCAGGGTGGAGTCGCCGCGGCTGATGATCAGGTAGTCCATGCCGAACTCGCGGGCCACCTTGGCGGTGTTCTCCGCGATCTCGCGGTGGGCCTTGGTGGTCTCGGCCACGGTAAAGCCGCGGCTGTTGGTCAGAATAAAGAAGAGCTTTTCCGGCGCAGCAAAGCCCTTGCGCAGGCTTTCTACCGTCCAATCTGTATAAACATAAATATCATGTACCGTCTGTACGCCGGTAGGGTCGTCGTCCAGCACAATGATCTTGCGGTTGCTGGCGGCAGCTTCGGCGGCAAGGGCGGCGTTCAGTTTTTCCTCATCCACCTGTGGAAAGCTGGCCAGAACATCGGCACTGCGGATCTGTTCCATCTGAAGCTCCTCCTTTATTCGTACAGCACCTGTGCGATCAGCACCAGCGGCTCGTCGCCCAGGCAGGCGATCTGGTGGGTGTCGCCGGGCATGGCGGCAATGATGTCGCCCTTCTCCAAGATCTGCTCCTCGCCGTTGATGATGTGGACAGCGCGGCCGGAGACGATGACCATGCTTTCCATCTCGTGCTCATGCGTGTGCCTGCCAATGGTCACGCCCGGTGCCAGCGTGTGGCGCACGTAGGCGCGGCCCTTGCCCAGCATTTCGGCAGGCGCATCCAGCAGGCGTTCCATCATCACGGTGCCCTCGCCGCCCATGCAATGGGGGATCGGAGTGGGTTTCATCTCAGAAGCTTTCTTATACAACATCCCATGTTCCACCTTTCAAGTCATCTGCAGCAGCATACGGCAGAGTGTTTTTAAACATCCTACCTTTCAAGCCAAGTCCATTATACATGAGCGCAAGCGGAATAGCAAGATTTTTTCCTGAAAAGCTGTTCAATTTTGTGCAATGCGTTTTGTGCAATCTGGCTGATATCCCGCCGTTCCTGCCCCGCAGGCATACAAAAAGCTTCCCCGCCGCAGGCACGCAGCCCACGGAAAGGGAAGCTTTTGTCTGATTCAATTTCGGGTGCATCTGACGGAAGTAGTACACCGCAGCATAACACTCCACTTTCCTTTTTTCGGATCCCGAAATAAATTGGAACTCTGCACATGTTCAAGCTGCAGTTTTTGTGTTTTTTTCAGAGAATCCGTTTTTTGTTGCCGGAGCAGCGTTTCTTTTGTATAATGGCAGTGATGGAAGGCCGATGCCTTTTGCAGATTTTTAATCACGACGTTTCAAAAGCGAGGTGTACTGATTATGGAATGGGCAAAATTGCTGTCAACTGAAAAGCTTTCTTCTGAACCTCCTGAGCCCGATTCGTTCAAGGAGTATCCCATCAATGCATTTGAAAAGGACTACAGCCGGATCGTTTCCAGCGCTGCATTCCGCAGGCTGCAGGATAAAACGCAGGTGTTTCCTCTGGATAAGAGTGATTTCATACGAACCCGCCTGACGCACTCGATCGAAGTCTCCACGATCGCCCGGCAGCTTGGCATCATGATCTCCAAAAACACAACACAGTACAAGCCAACTGATATTGCTGTGCCGGAGGATGCCGAAGCCATCGCATCGGTCCTGCTCTGCGCCGGCCTTTTGCACGACCTCGGCAATCCGCCCTTCGGGCATTTCGGCGAGACCGTGATCGGTGACTGGTTCAAAGAGAACCTTGACCATGTAAAATACAAAGGACAGCCCCTTCGCAGCTGGTTATCCGAGCAGATGATCGCTGATCTGGAAAATTTTGAGGGCAATGCACAGGCGCTGCGGATCCTGCTGAAAGCAAAACACGGTTCCAGCCTCAATCTGTCCAAAGCGATCATCAGCACGCTGGTAAAATACCCCACCGACTCCTGCTCCGTTGATAAAGGCAGTGCGGATATCCGAAAGCACAAACTCGGCTTCTTCGCTGCAGAACAGGAGACTTTTGAGCAGATCTCGGAAGCGGTTGGGACCACCACTCCCGACAAAGGCATCGTGCGCCATCCGCTGACCTACCTGCTGGAAGCAGCCGACGACATTGCATACTCTACTGCCGATCTGGAAGATGCCTTTAAAAAGGGCCTGTTCACCCTTGACCAGTTCATTGAATATTACACAAATTCTTATGACCATTCAAAGATCGTTCCCCACAGAAGCCCTGAGTACTTCTCCGATGAGCGGATCCAAGGACTTTCCGCGCTGCGCGGTGCAGACCACACCCCAGAAAACGACAGCGCTGCATTTAAAAAATGGCTCACCCAAACGCGTCAGTGGCTGATGTATGTAGCCATCTACCGTTTTTCCTGCAAATATAAAGAGATCATGGCCGGAACCTACTGCGGTGATCTGTTTGAAGGAACCAATCACGCCATCACCATTGACATCCTGAAAGGGGCCATGCGGAAATTCGCCTTCGATACGCCCGGCATCCTGAAACTGGAGCTGTCCGGACAGGTCATTCTCGATTTTCTGCTGGATCATTTTGTTCCCGCCGTGCTGTACTATGACTCTGCATACTGCACCGACGGGCAGGCACCTTCCAAGGCCGACAAAAAGCTTCTCGCCATTTTCTCCGGCAATTACAAGCAGGATTACCAAAACACCCGAACCGGCACGGAATCTTTTGACTTGTACCTCCGGCTGCTGATGGTCACCGACTATATCAGCGGCATGACAGATTCCTATGCCCGCACGCTGTACCGCGAGCTTAGCGGTATTGAATAACGCTGCCCTGTTCAGATCCCACGTGCCCGGTTCGTCTGCCGCTTATGGGCTACGGCATGATCGTTCAAAAACTGCTGATACATCACTCTGGAAGCCTCGCACAACTTCAAATCAGGTGCCAGCTTTTTTACGAAGACACTGCTTGCGAATGCGAACGCCTTTTGAATTGCAAAATGATTTTTCAGTTGCTATACTGGGCTTATCGAAAATTTTCGGGAGGATGCTGCAATGACCGCACAGACAATGCAAATCGGGAACAGACCTTGCCGCATTTACGGCAAAGCCCATGCAGAATACCTACTGCTCCAAATGACCGGCGAACATGAGCTGCAGAGCATAGACCATGAAGTGACAGTGACTGCGCAGAGCGGCCAGAACTTTTTGTTTGCGGCCGTGCCCGTGGAAAGCTGGAACGATGCACTTTCTCCGTGGGAAGCCCCTGCCGTGTGGGGAAAGCAAGGATTTGGTGGCAAGGCTACGGAAACCCTGTGCTTTCTGACAGAACAGGTCATTCCCACACTGAAGCAGCAGTATCCTCTCCCGGAAAATGTCAAAATCATTCTGGGTGGCTATTCGCTGGCGGGATTGTTTGCATTGTGGGCATCCACCCAGACTGATCTGTTCTACGGTATCGCTGCTGCCTCGCCCTCTGTTTGGTTTCCGGGCTGGATGGAGTTTGAACAGCGGCACCCGATGCAGGCACAGCGCGTTTATCTGAGCCTTGGCGACAAGGAAGAGCATACGAAAAACGCTGTCATGGCTGCGGTAGGTGATAATATCCGCACCCTGCACAGCCGGCTTGCAGAGCGTGGCACAGACTGCACCCTTGAGTGGAACAGCGGCGGACATTTCAAAAACGCTGACCTGCGCACGGCAAAGGCATTTCGGTGGGCGATGGAGGAAAGCCGATGAATATTTTGATCGATGCAGACGGCTGCCCGGTGGTGGACCTGACATTGCAGATTGCAAAACAGTTCGGCGTTCCTATCATCATCCTGTGCGACACCGCCCACCAAATCGAGCGGGAAGGTGCGCAGACGCTGGTGTTCGATAAAGGGGCAGACAGCGTAGATTTTGCTCTCGTCAATCGGGTAAAACCCGGGGGATATTGTCGTAACACAGGACTACGGGCTGGCCGAGCTATGTGCCTTGCCAAGCGCGCACGAGTGCTGAATCAGAACGGGCTGGAGTACACCGCCGACAACATGGAAGCTCTCATGCTGCGGCGTTATGAAAACAAAAAACTCCTCCGTGCCGGAAAGCACCCCAAGGGGAGCCCAAAGCGGACGAAGGAGCAGGATGAAGCATTTGTCGCCACACTGACAAATATTTTAGCGAGCATCTGATTTTCTGAACGGAACACCGGCGAATTTTTTTCGCGTCACATTCTCTGTAAGTGAAGCCCGTCAGAACAAAGCACCTCTCCACTGCATGAAATCATTGAGATACCGCTGCTTTATCCTCTGGCCACGATCTTCTGAGCGCCGCATAGGAAATAAGGAAGTTTGCAAGCCAACCTGCCGGGACTGCAAGCCAAACAAAAGCAATGCCAAAACGCGGTGCACAAATCAAAGCAACAGACAAGCGGATTGCAAGGTTTACCATATTGCAATAAGAAACGGCCGCATGATTCCAAGTCCGCGAAGAACGCCATCGGTTGCCATCTTGATGCCCATGAAGATGAAAAAGTAACCAAGCCATCTCATATAATCACCGGACACCTGATAGGCCAACGCGGTTCCGTCTTTTCCCAGGAACAACGAGGAGATCTGTGTGTGCAGTGTTTCAATGACCACGAAAGCAAGAACTGCAAAGCATAGATCCAACACCAGTGCAGCATGATAACCTTTTTTGATACGCTCAATTTTCTTTGCGCCAAGATTCTGGGATACAAACGGCGAAACTGCATTGCCGATGGATACGAAGATCAGCGAAAAAACATTTTCTACCCGCATCGTTGCCGCATACCCGGCAAGTGCCTGTGTGCCGAAGGGATTTACCACTGCCTGCACGATCATCATACCGATAGACACTGTGGACTGCTGCAAAACCGATGGTACCGCAATGCGAAGCATGGAATACAGCTCCTGCCGGTCGAACCTGCTAAAGAAGCTCTTGTATTGCCGCATCCGAGACAGAAAGATCAAAAACGAAAACACGGCAGAAATTCCTTGTGCGATCAAGGTCGCAAGGGCTGCACCAAACACCCCCAGACCAAGACCGGCCACCATCCAGAGATCCATAAAAATATTCAGGATAGATGAGAATATCAGCAGTCCCAACGGAATTCTGGATTCACCGATGGAAGTGAACATGGTGGAAAGAATGTTGTACATGAATAGAAACGGGAAACCCACAAAGTAGACACGCAGATACAATACTGCTTCTTCCAATATATCGGCAGGGGTCTGTAATCCGCTCATCATGAAATGGGAAAAGCAAAAGCCAAAGACACCAAGGACAGCGCTTAAGATCAAAAAGCTGATCAGGGATGTTGACACAATGGTTTTCATTCTACCATAATTTTTTGCACCAAAACAGCGGCTTACAAGCACACCTGCGCCCACACCAGCACCAAGCGCCACACAAATAAAAACATTGGTCAGTGCAGCACAAGCACCAACAGCCGCAAGTGCCGAGGAGCCAACAAATTGACCGACAATTATGGAATCGGCCATATTGTATACTTGTTGAAAAAAGCTGCCAAGGATCATCGGCATCGCAAAAACAGTCAGCGCTTTAAGGGGTGGATCTGTAATCAAATATTCATCTTTCGACACGATTATATTCCTTCCCAAAATCGTTTATCGCAAATTTTATCGCAAGTCAAGAAATTAGTGCAGCATTCAAACGGCATCTTTGCGATGTGCGATCCACCGCTGCTGCATTAAAAAGTCGAATTGCTATAAGTTGAAGCGTTAAGTCTCCACGCCCTCGAACTGGCTGTTGTAGAGCTTGGCGTAGAAGCCGCCCTGCGCCAGCAGGGTATCGTGGTCGCCCTGCTCCACGATGTGGCCGTCCTTCATCACGAGGATGACGTCGGCTTCCCGGATGGTGGAAAGGCGGTGTGCCACGATGAAGCTGGTGCGGCCCTGCATCATCCGGGCAAAGGCTGCCTGGATACGCACCTCGGTGCGGGTGTCGATGGAGGAAGTGGCCTCGTCCAGGATCAGCATCGGGGGCAGACAGAGCATCACGCGGGCGATGCAGAGCAGCTGCTTCTGGCCCTGGCTGATGTTGCCGCCGTCCTCGGCGATGACGGTGTCGTAGCCCTCGGGCAGGCGGCGGATGAAGCTGTCGGCGTGGGCTGCCTTGGCCGCAGCCACCACCTCGTCGAGGGTGGCGTCCGGCTTGCCGTAGGCGATGTTCTCCCGCACGGTGCCGGCCCGGAGCCAGGTATCCTGCAGCACCATGCCGTAGCTGCCGCGCAGGGAGGCGCGGGTCACGTCCCGGATGTCGGTGCCGGAGACTTTGATGGAGCCGCCGTTGACATCATAGAACCGCATGAGCAAGTTGATGAGGGTGGTCTTGCCGCAGCCGGTGGGGCCGACGATGGCGATGCGCTGGCCGGGCTTGACGTCCAGAGACAGGCCCTCGATGAGCGGGCGGTCGGGCAGATAGCGGAAGGAGACGTCCTCGATCTGGACGTGGCCGTCCGGCACGAGCTTTGCGGCGTTCTCCGCTTCGGGGGTCTGGTCTTCGGCGTCCAGCAGCTCGAACACGCGGGCTGCGCAGGCCAGAGCGTTCTGCAGCTCGGTCACGACGCCGGAAATTTCATTGAAGGGCTTGGTGTACTGGTTGGCGTAGTTCAGGAAGATGCTCAGCTGGCCGATGGTGATGCCTCCGGCTACGGCATAGATCGCGCCCACGAGGCCGACGCCTGCGTAGACGATGTTGTTGACGAAGCGGGTGGCGGGGTTGGTCATGCTGGAGAAGAAGATGGCCTTCAGGCTCACGTTCTGCAGGCGGCCATTCACCTCGTCAAAAGCCTCGAGGCTCTGGGCCTCGTGGCCGAAGGCCTGCACGACCTTCTGACCCTCTATCATCTCGTTGACAAGGGCAGTCTGCTCGCCGCGCACGGTGCTCTGGCCCTGGAAATACTTGTAGCTGCGCTTTGCGAGAAAGCTGGCGACAACGAGGCTCAGCGGGGTGATGCAGACCACCACCAGCGTGATGGGGACATTCTGCTGCAACATGAAGAGCAGGGTGCCGAGGATGGTCAGCACACCCGAGAACAGCTGGGTGAAGCCCATCAGCAGGCCGTCCGCGAAGGTATCCACATCGGCCACCATCCGGCTCACGATGTCGCCGGAAGGATGGCTGTCGAGGTAAGAGAGAGGAAGGGTCTGGATCTTCCGCATGGCGGCGTTGCGCAGGTCACGGCTGACTGCGAAGGTGATGCGGTTGTTGCAGACGCTCAGCAGCCACTGCGCGAAGGCGGCGACAACAGCCACCACGATGATCTCGTAGATGATGCGCAGCACGCCCGCGAAGTCCACGGCACCTTTGCCCAGCATCATGTCGATGGCACTGCCGCAGAGGATGGGGATATACAGCTGGGCCGCCACGCTCACAGCGGCCACGATGAGGCTGCACACCACGAAGAAGCCGTAGGGTTTGATCTTCTGCAGCACCCGGGTCATGGTGGCCTTCTGCTGTTCAGGGGTCAGCTTGCTTTTTGCTTTTGCACTCATTTCTGCGCATCCCCTTTCTTGAACTGGCTCTCATAAATTTCCCTGTAGACCGGGCAGCTTTCCAGCAGCTCGGCGTGACGGCCAAGGCCCACCATATGGCCATCGTCCAGCACGATGATCTGGTCGGCGTGCTGCAGGCTGGCGGCGCGCTGGCTGACGATGAAGACGGTCAGATCGCCCGGCAGAGCAGCCAGAGCCTTGCGCAGGGCCGCGTCGGTGGCGTAGTCCAGTGCGCTGGCGCTGTCGTCGAGGATGAGGATGTCCGGCTTGCCCACGAGGGCGCGGGCGATGGTCAGACGCTGTTTCTGACCGCCGGAGAGATTGCGTCCGCCCTGCTCCACCGGCTCGTCGAGGCCGAGGGGCTTGGCTTTCACGAACTCCGCAGCCTGTGCCGTTTCCAGCGCAGCCCAGAGGTCGGCGTCAGAGGCATTCTGGCTGCCCCAGAGCAGGTTGGAGCGGATGGTGCCGCCGAAGAGCTGGGCCTTCTGCATGACCACAGCCACCTTGCCGCGCAGGTCGGCGCGGGGGTACTGCCGGACCGGTCGGCCCATGATCTCCACACTGCCCTCGGTGGCGTCGTAGAAGCGGGGAATGAGGCTGATGAGGCTGGATTTGCCGCTGCCGGTGCCGCCGATGACGCCGATGGTCTGGCCGCGCTTGGCGGTGAAGCTGATGTCAGAGAGGCTGGGTGCGCCTGCGCCCTTGTAGGTCAGGCTCACATGGTCGAAACGGACGGCGTCGCCGGCCTTTTCCGCCGGAACATTGCCGGTGAGCTGGGCCGGGAACTCCATGCCGGGCTTTGTGTCCAGAACCGCCTGCACACGGCCTGCACAGGCCAGAGCCTTGCTCACCTGAACGATGAGGTTTGCCAGCTTGACCAGCTCGACCAGGATCTGGTTCATGTAGTTGACCAGCGCGATGACGTCGCCGGAGGCCATGCCCCCGATGTTGATCTCGATGCTGCCTACATACAGCAGCGCCACGATGGCAAGGTTGATGATAACGTAGGTCAGCGGGTTCATCAGGGCGGAGATGTGGCCCACATGGAGCTGCATTTTGGTCAGCAGCTCATTGGCGTCCTCGAAGCGGTCCACCTCGCTCTTCTCCTTGTCGAAGGCGCGGACGACGCGCACGCCGGTCAGGTTCTCGCGGGTGAGGCCAAGGACCCGGTCGAGGCGGGTCTGCACCGACTTATAAAGCGGCCGGGTGATGACCATGACGCCGAAGACCACGACGCTCAGCAGCGGGATCGCCACCACGAAGATGAGGGCGGCGCGGAAGTTGACCGTAAAGGCCATGATCATGGCGCCAATCACCACGAAGGGGCTGCGCAGGAACAGGCGGAGGAAGAGGTTCAATCCGCTCTGCACCTGATTGACGTCGCTGGTCATCCGGGTGATGAGGGTGCTGGTACCCATGGTGTCCATCTCGGAAAAGCTCAGCGTCTGGATGTGCTCAAACAGCGCATGACGCAGACCGGTGGAATAACCCACGGCGGCTTTGGCCGAGAAGTACTGGGCGGTCAGGCTGCACGTGAGGCCGACGATGGCCAGAAGCAGCAGGATGCCGCACCGCACGAGGATGTAGTGGAAATCGTGGGCCGCGATACCCACGTTGACGATGTCGGCCATCACAAGCGGCACGAACAGGTCAAACGTAGCTTCCAGCATCTTGAAAAGCGGTGCAAGCACGCTCTCGCGCTTGTAGTCGCTGAGATAGCGAAGCATTTTGTTCAAGGCTCGATACTCCCTTTCTTTGATCCATTTAGTTGAGACGCTCCTTATTATAGCGCACTCCCAACAGGAATGCTATGTTTTTTGCCAAAGAAAACCGGCTCTGGATGCAGATTTCAGCTCCGGAGATTGAGAAAACCGGAAAATCCTGCTATACTGAAAGGGAATCTCAACGGAAAGAATGGTGGATGCAATGGCAAAAGATGGTGCGGCACGGCTGCGGCTGCGCCCGGTGGGCGCGGCAGACCGCAAAAAGCTGCCGGAATACGGGCCGCTGGGTACGGGCTGTCCGGCGATAGAGCGGGCTGTGGCAGCGCTTTATAAGGGCCAGAACGAGGAGAGCTTCTGGGCGCTGATGAACGCCATCAACTATGCCCTCGAGCTGGACACCAGGGTCCTGGTGCCGCTGGAAGCTGCGTCCGACCAGCCGGACGGGGCGGCCCCGTGGGCGGAGCATCCTGTCCCGGCGGAGAAAGCAAAAGACCTGCAGCCCTGGACCCTGCGCACCCAGAAGGGCCGGTGCTACCTGCCGGTGTTTACTTCCGTGAAGATGGCGGAGGCCGATAAAGGCACAGCCAGCCGCCCCATGGCGGAACGGCTTCTGGCTTCCGCCATGCAGATGGCGCTGGACTCGGACAGCATCGACGGCGTGGTCATCGACCCGTGGACCAGCTCTGCCACGCTGGACTGCTCGCTTTTGAACGGTCTGCTCCACGCCAGCCACGACACCGATGAGCCGGGCGAAGCGGAGCTGCGGGCCGGCAATCATGCCATGGCTGAGGAACGCTGGGACGACGCGATGCACTATTATCAGCTCTCTGCCGAAGAGGGCTGCGCCGAGGGCCTTGCCATGATGGGCGAGATGCTCTACGAGGGCCGGGGCTGCCGCAAGAGCCCTGCACAGGCCCGCAAGTTCTGGAAAAAAGCCGCCGACGCCGGCGATGTGGCCGCATGGGTGGCGCTGGGCGACGATGCCATGGTGCAGGGAAAAGGGGCCGGTGCGGCTCTGCGGGCCTACCGCAAGGCCCAGAAGCTCTGCGCCTCCACCCCCGACATCGCCTATATGCCGCAGGTCTGCCTGCGGGTGGCCCAGTATGAGACCCAGTACATCTCCCGCAAAAAGGCGCTGGCTCAGCTGGCTGAGGCGAAGCAGGGCTTCCTCGTCCGCAAAAAAGAGGGCGACGAGACGGCCCAGAGCTGGCTGGACGAGACGGAGGCCGTCATCCGCCAGCTGCTCGAGAGAGAATGAGCGGAAACACAAAATCTTTACAAATGCTCTAAGAAATCGTCATACGGAACCGATATGATATTGAAGGAAAAATATGCGCGTCGCAAAAACAGAGAGGACGACCAGAATGAGCAAAGTGATCGGTATTGACCTTGGCACCACGAACAGCTGCGTGGCAGTGGTGGAGGGCGGCAAGCCCGTCGTCATCACCAACGCAGAGGGAGAGCGCACCACCCCCAGCGTGGTGGCGTTCACCAAAGACGGCGAGCGTCTGGTGGGCGGCGCAGCAAAGCGCCAGCTTGCCACCAACTCCGGCCGGACGGTGTCCAGCATCAAGCGGCATATGGGCAGCGACTACCGCGTCCACATCGACGGCAAAGACCTGACTCCGCAGGAGATCAGCGCCATGATCCTGACCAAGATACGCCGCGACGCCGAGAGCTATCTGGGTGAGCCGGTGACAGAGGCTGTCATCACTGTCCCCGCTTACTTTGACGACAGCCAGCGCAAGGCCACCCAGGATGCGGGCCGCATCGCGGGCCTGAACGTCCTGCGCATCATCAATGAGCCTACCGCCGCCGCTGTGGCCTACGGCCTTGACAACGAAGCGCCCCAGAAGATCCTGGTCTACGACCTCGGCGGCGGCACCTTCGACGTCTCCATCATCGAGATCGAAGACGGCACCTTTACGGTGCTGGCCACCGGCGGCGATACCCGCCTCGGCGGCGACGATTTCGACCAGCGCATCGTGGAATACGCCGTGGCAGAGTTCAAGAAATCGGACCGCATCGACCTCTCCCGCGACCCCGCCGCCATGGGACGCCTGAAAGAAGAGGCCGAAAAGGCCAAGAAAGAGCTCTCCAGCGCCCTCTCGGCCCAGCTCAATCTGCCCTTCATCGCGGTGGGCAAGGACGGCCCCCACCACCTCGATCTGACCATCTCCCGCCCCCAGTTCGAGATGATGACCGGCGACCTGCTGGCACGGACGGTGGCCCCGGTGCAGAACGCACTGCGGGATGCCGGCATCTCGGCTTCGCAGCTGGGCAAAGTCCTTCTCGTGGGCGGCAGCACCCGGATGCCTGCCGTCGAGCGTCAGGTGAAGGAACTGCTGGGCTGTGAGCCCAGCCACAGCCTCAACCCCGACGAATGCGTGGCCATGGGTGCCGCTGTGCAGGGCGGTCTGCTGCAGGGCGGCGGCAAGCTGGCTGGCGCTTCCGGTGCAGCGGCGCAGGGCCTTGTGCTGATGGACGTCACCCCGCTGACCCTCTCCATCGAGACACTGGGCGGCGTGGCGACCCCCCTCATCACCCGCAACAGCATGATCCCCACCCGCAAGAGCCAGATATTCACCACGGCCCGCCCCATGCAGACCAGTGTGGAGATCAACGTCCTGCAGGGTGAGCGGCATTTCGCCCGCGACAATAAGAGCCTCGGCAAGTTCAAGCTGAACGGCATCCGGGCCAGCTTCTCGTCCAAGCCCCAGATCGAAGTCACCTTTGATATCGATGTCAACGGCGTCGTGAAAGTCTCGGCCAAAGACCTCGGCACCGGCCGGGAGCAGAATATCACCATCACCGGAAGCACCAACCTCTCGGAGAATGAGATCCAGCGCGCCATGGCCGACGCCGCCGCCTACGAGGCCGAGGACAGCCGCCGCAAAGAGCGGCTTGACCTCCACAATCAGGCCGAGGTGCTGGCCTACAAGGTGGACGAGGCCCTCTCCAAGTGCAAGAAGGAGCTGGACAAGGAGGAGAAGAACCGCATCAAAGCCGATGTGGCGAATCTCCGCCGCTGCCTGCGGAAGGATAAGCCCGAGAAGATGAACGAGACGGAAGAAGCGAACCTCCGTCAGGCCAAGAGCCAGCTGGAAGCATCCGCAAACCACCTGATGGTGCTCTATGCATCGGAACAGAGCGAGAACGGCTCGGATAATACCCTCTAAAGAAACGCCGGAAGACCCGCTGCAAGCGCAGCGGGCCTTTTTGTGTGAGGACAAACCAAATCCGCCCCGGGCGATGCGGAACGCCCGGGGCGGAAGCGGAAATGGATGGTTCTATTCTTTATAAAATCTTACTCTGTGACCTTATGAAGCTTTGTCACACCGCTGTGCAGGGTGTCTTCCATGGAGCCGCTCCAGGTCGCTTTGACTTGGAAGGCCGCCTTAGCAGCCGTTTCACCGGGGAGGTACACCTCGATATACTTGAGTGCCGCAGGGTCGGTCTCGTTGGGGTTGTTCGCTTTCCAGGGATCCTTGGTGTAGAACACCGCCGCCGTGCCAAAATCAAACTTCAGCAGCTCGACATAATACTCCTGCTTGTTTTTGGTGCCGGTGGCTGCACGCACCTCCTTCAGGGTCCCGGCCTCCTTCTCATAGTTGCAGAAGATCGTAGCGGCCAGCACTTTTTCCACGCTGCCGAAGGTGCCGCCCTCTTTGTAGGTCTTGTCTTTATAATTCACCGTGTAAAGGCCCGGCTGGATTGCATTGCTGTCCGCATCCTGACCCATATTAGAACTGATGGGTACGGCTTTCACAGACATCACGACCGACTCGTGGGTTCCCGCAAAACAGCGCACCTTGTTTGCCTGTCCGGCATAGATTTTTGTGCCATCCTTTTCGTTGGTGCATTCCAGCTCATAGGCTTGATAGATCCTGTCGGTGTGCTGAACAAGCCGATAGCTTGCACTGGTATCGAAGGAGATGGTCTCCCCCTCGCTGATCACGCTCCCGCTGCGTCCCCCTCCGCTGCATCCAGTCAACAGCGTCAGAGACAGTGCTGCAGCCAGAACACCGGCGGCAATTTTTTTGGCCCACATCATATTGCTTCCTCCTGTATCGTTAGTCGGCTCCCGCACCCTGCGGGAGCTCTAAATGAATTATACCCCCCCCCCCCATATTTGCAATAGAATTTCGCAAATCGGCATATTTTTGGCAGGTGTCACAGCTTGCCGTCTGAGTTTTTTGGCACTTTGACGAAAAAAAGGACGCCGTCCCGGCTGGGGCGGCGTCCTTTGCGATGCAGCTATGATACAGGCAAAAAGCAGGGGAGGGGGCATCAGCGGCCAACGATGAGGTCGCGGCGGCTGCGGAAGCCCACGGTGAGGTGAGCGCTGCTGCCGAGGTGGCGCAGAGTGACCCGGGTGCCGGGCTTCTGGTCTTGGCACAGCAGAGTCAGGTTCAGGGTGGTGGAAGTCTTGTCGGTCTTGAGCACCAGCGTGCTTACGCCCTGATTCATCAGGGTCTGCATGTCGAGGATGGTGGTGCGGAAGGTGGCGTTGTCATCGGGGACGTCCAGCGTCAGCACGCGGCCTTCCTGACGGGCGGTGTAGAGCACCTGCTTGCCCAGCAGGCCCTTGACGGTGTAGCGGGCTTCGCTCTTCTCCACCGGCGTGTCAGAGGGCAGGGGGGTCTCGTCGGAGATCATCATCACGTTGCCCTGAATGGGGTTCTCCACCGGGGAAGCGTAGCCGCCGTAGTTGGGGTCTACCTCCCCCACCGGAACGTCAGAGTGGAGAGCGATGTCGCCCTGAACCATGACCTCGGACGACTGAGGGGGCAGATAACCGGCAACGGTCGTGTCCTCGGCGTCGGCAGCAAAGGCACCCACGCTCATGGCGGCGGTCATGGTCAGCAGAGCGGCAGCAGCGGCAGCGCGGCGGGCAGTGTTCTTGTTCAGCAGTCTCATAGTAGTATCCTCCTGTAGTTGTAGGGAGTCAACCTCTCCGTCAGCGCTGGTGCGCTGCCACCTCCCCTCGATAGGGGAGGCTTTGGCATATCGTAAAGCCTTGCCTCTTCGCCAGAGGCTCCCCTACCAGGGGAGCTGTCTGCGAAGCAGACTGAGAGATTGTACGAAGACGGGGCGGCCCGTGAGCCGCTAGGTGTGATACCCAATTTTACTTATTTTATCAGCGGTACGGCGTATCAGAAAACCGCCGTATCTGTAATGAATACGGATACGGCGGCTGGATTATTGCAGAGATCCTATTTTAATTTTCGCTGGGATCTTTTTCCTCAAGAATCGCCATGAACTCGTCGCCGGTGATGGTCTCCTTTTCATAAAGGTACTTCGCCAGCTCGTCGAGCTTTGCGCGGTTGTCAGTGAGGATCTTGATGGCCTTTTCGTGCTGGGCCTTTACCAAGTCCACGACCCGCTGGTCGATCTCGCGCTGGGTCTGGGCCGAGCAGGCCAGCGAGGTGTCGCCGCCCAGATACTGGTTGTTCACCGTCTCCAGGGCCACCATGTCGAACTCTTTGCTCATGCCGTAACGGGTGAGCATGGCGCGGGCAAGCTTGGTGGCCTGCTCGATGTCGTTGGACGCGCCGGTGGTGATGGAGCCGAACACCACTTCCTCGGCAGCACGTCCGCCGGTGAGGGTGGCGATCTTATTTTCCAGCTCTTCCTTGGTCATCAGGTAGTGGTTGCCTTCTTCGACCTGCATGGTGTAGCCCAGTGCGCCCGAGGTGCGGGGGATAATGGTGATCTTCTGCACGGGTGCGGAGTGATTCTGAAGCGCTGCCACCAGTGCGTGGCCGATCTCATGGTAGGCCACGATGCACTTTTCCTTGTCGGTGAGGATGGAGTTCTTCTTCTGGTAGCCGGCAATGACCACCTCGATGCTCTCCTCAAGGTCTGCTTCCGTGACCGACTTGCGGCCGGCGCGCACGGCCCGCAGGGCGGCTTCGTTGACGATGTTGGCCAGCTCTGCGCCGGAGGCACCGGAGGACATCCGGGCCACGGTGTTGAAGTCGATGCCGGGGGCAAGAGCGACTTTCTTGGCGTGGACCTTCAGGATCTCTTCGCGGCCCTTGAGGTCGGGCAGCTCCACAGGAACACGGCGGTCAAAGCGGCCGGGACGGGTCAGGGCCGGGTCAAGGGAATCCGGACGGTTGGTGGCCGCGAGGATGATGACGCCGCTGTTGCCCTCGAAGCCGTCCATCTCGGTGAGCAGCTGGTTCAGGGTCTGCTCACGCTCGTCGTTGCCGCCCAGCTGGCCGCTGTTGCGCTTCTGGCCGATGGCGTCTATCTCGTCGATGAAGACGATGCAGGGGGCTTTTTCCTTGGCCTGCTTGAACAAATCGCGGACTTTGGACGCGCCCATGCCCACGAACATCTCCACGAACTCCGAGCCGGAGATGGAGAAGAACGGCACGTTGGATTCGCCCGCCACAGCCTTTGCCAGCATGGTCTTGCCGGTACCCGGAGGGCCGACGAGCAGGATGCCCTTGGGCATCGAGGCGCCGATCTCTTCGTATTTCTTGGGGTCGTGCAGATAATCGACGATCTCCTGTAAGTTCTCTTTGGCCTCATCCTCGCCGGCCACGTCCGCAAAGCGGATGCCGTGGGTGGACTGGACGTAGACCTTGGCGTTGGACTTGCCCACGCCGCCGAACATCATCGAGTTTGCGCCGCCGGCCTTTTCGATGAGCTTTTTGTTCATGAAATTGCCCAGCCAGACGAAGAGGACGATGGGCAGCACAAAGCTCAGCAGAAAGCTCATCAGCGGCGAAGCCTGCTCGACGATCTCGCTGGAAAACTCGGCCCCCGCGTCGTAGAGGCGCTGGGTCAGGTCAGGGTCGTTCATCAGGCCGGTCTTGTAAATTTGCTTTTCGTCTTTATCGGTAAAGATGATCTGGTTCGATTCCACATCCACCCGGCCGATGTCTTTGTCCTCGGTCATGGACATGAAGGTGCCGTAGTCCACTTCTTTTACCTGCCGTTCGCTCATCCACGGCACGAGCACGAAGTTGAGCAGCATCAGCACCAGTAATACAATGGCGTAGTAAATAGCCAATGGCTTTTTGGGGGTCTTGACTTCTTTCATGGGGGTCCCTCCTTACGTTGCAAACAGCATACCACGACGCTATTTCAGAAACCAGCGTTTCGAGGCGAACTTTGCAAAAACTTCGCAGATTCTTAACAAAACCGAGGAACAAGGAGACTGTCCGCTTGACAAATCGAATCACGTTGACTATACTGAACATACAAGAAGGTGCTGTCCGCAATGGTCAGCTTCCCTCGGCTAAGTCAAACAATAAGAATGACCGCTTTGCTTGGTAGGCTGGGGCGGTCATTTCTTATTGTTATGTATCTCTTTGAAGATAGCCCATGAAATCTGAAAGGTAACAAAGACTGCTCCGCCCAGCAGGCCGAGCAATGCGATAGTTTCCGTCAGGGTCATAAGGCATCCCCCCTTTCGCGTTTGCGTCCGGGGGAAGCAACAATAAGGTTTCACACCCCCGGAAGCTTGCCGGGGAAGCTAGACCACCTTTTTATGCAGACAGCACCTGGATACCGCCGCTTCGGGCGGTATTTTTATTTTACCATAGTTGGTGATATAATACAACAAAAATAGGATCCACCCGCAAATTTTGAAAATTTATGCTGCTATTTACATGAAATCGTTTCATTTTCATTGTGAGCAAAACTGCTTGACAGGGGCGGCGGGTTTTGCTAGAATGAAACCACTTTGAACAAAGCGCAAATGCGTTGACGGGGAAAAAACGATTTTCTTCTGCGTGCAGAGAGCCGCCGGATGGTGCAAGGCGGTGCAGAGGGTCTCGGTTACTGGCCCCTGAGCGGCAGGACTGAAGCAGACAGTAGGTCCTGACGGAAGCCCACCGTTATAAGGGCAGCGATTCGCCTCAAAAAGCCGATCGTGCGGAGCGGCTGTGCTTTTGGCACAGCAAAGAGAGTGGTACCACGGGTGCCCTGTAACAGAAATTACAGGCTCTCGTCTCTCAGGGGATTTCGTCCTTTGAGAGACGGGAGCCTTTTCGTTTGTGGGAAACGGCCTCGCCCTCTCCGTCATTGCTTCGCAATGCCACCTCTCCCAAAGGGAGAGGCTTTTGGCTCCCCC
>ENA-OQHL01000807-OQHL01000807.1-human-gut-metagenome-genome-assembly--contig:-NODE-807-length-19296-cov-3.441390_pt1 | contig 19296 bp, 17 predicted proteins | sample MGYA00242565_ERZ504723 | MGnify/ENA primary metagenome ERZ504723 (study PRJEB26092, sample SAMD00036211) | human gut metagenome | host: Homo sapiens | study: EMG produced TPA metagenomics assembly of... | reverse complement strand
ATCAGTACCAGAAACATAGTCCAAACAAACATCTGGAACAAAGCATAATAACGGCCAATCAAACCAGGCGTACGGCTAAGATAGCCACGGCTGTGCTCGCGCAGCAGATATGACTTGGAAACCCATGCTGCCGCTACATATAAAGCTGTAATGATCAGTATTACCCAGACATTAAGCGCGTCCAGATAAACATATTCACTGTTAAAAGGCTGTGTTGGCGTAAAACTCTGTGCTAAAAGAATAACTGCAACGCCTACAGCAGCAGCAGTCAAGCGATTAAGCCAGTGCAGCAAACTGCCGCTGCCTAAAACGCCGCTGACAGCTAAAGCCGCACAAACCACCGGCAAAGCAAAAATTATATAAATCAGCTCCAGCATCCCGTCACCCCTTCAGCTTTCTCAACACATTGGTATCTGTCGTCATAAACGACAAACGCAGACGGTTAGTCAGTATTACCAGTACCATGACAGCAATCAGCACGTCCAAAAAGATACCCATTTCTATAACCAGAGGCAGACCTTCCGTCATCGCCATCCCTAAAAGGTAAATGCCATTTTCCATTGTTATCAAGCCTACCATCTGCATAATAGCTCGGCTGCGCATAACGATCAACGTCAGACCAGTCAAAATCATTACGATGGAAAGCGCCAGAATATCGCGACCTTCCACTCCGGGCAGCATTTTATCAACAATAAGATAACTCAGAACCAGAAAAACTGCACTTGCGGCAGTTGAATAATTAACATTGATCTCTGAAATGAGCTCACGCTCATCAGCCAGCTTACTGACAAGCCGCAGCATTGCATAAGGCACTAAAAGGACTTTTACGATAATTGTCAGCAGTCCCGGAGCATAAATATGAATCCCCTCGCCATGCGCAATACCGGAAATAAAGCAGGCAAGAGCAATAACAGCCGATTGAACACTAAGGCAGATGATTGCCCGGCGCAGGTCCATAATACGGGTCTGCAAAAAGACAACGAACAATAAGACGATTACCAAAAAATTCATCATACCCCTCCTTACTGCGCTACAATTGCCAGCAGCAGTAAAATACCGGCTGCGGACAGATATACGCGAACTTTGAACAGACGCATTTTATTCTTCAGAGTTTCCATAACACTTACCGCTGTCGCTGCCAAGAGCACTTTCACTGCCAGCGGCAGTGAAAGCGGCAGATACAACAACGCAAACAAGACCAAAAATACTAATGTTTTCAGCATGCTTGCCCAATGGATCACTGCCAGCAACCGTCCGGAATATTCAAGGAGCATACACTCGTGAATCATTGTCAGTTCCAAATGCGTATCAGGATTATCGACAGGAATTCTTCCATTCTCAGCCAGCAGCAGGCAAAAGAAAGCAATACATGTCAGCACGCTGGCTACGCTTAAATAAACCGCCTGAAAATCAAGCGCCATTCCCGCTAAAGTTGTGCTGCCACTGCGCAGCGCATTCACCAGTACAGCCAGCAAAATTACAGGTTCTGCTAAAACAGAAATATAAATTTCACGGGATCCGCCCATGCCGCCAAACGCCGTAGCCGTATCCAGAGACGATAAAGTCATAAAAAAAGCGCCCCAGCGTTAGAACACCAATAAAAACAAAGACATCTCCAAAACTGAATTGAGTTCCAAAAAAGTTAGGCAGCATCGCCGCTGCCACTACTACACTGGCAAAATATACCAGCGGCGCAATAATAAAAACCAGACTGGTATAAGGCGTAAGTATTGTAGGCTTCTGCCACCATTTATAAAGATCGAAATATTCCTGGAAAATACTGGAACCGATACGATTCTGCAGCAAGGCTTTCACTTTTTTTATGATACCGGCAACTAAAGGAGCGCTGCACAAAAGCAGCAACACTTGTGCCAGCATCCAGCCCAAATCATAAATATGCATAGCCATTTACATCGCCCCCCAAATCAAAACCAAAAGCATAGCCACCATTACATAACTGATATACAGACGTACGCTGCCCTGCTGAATACGACGCAGAAAAGAAGCAGACCAGACCATATAGTGCTGAATCGGTACATATAGCTTTTCTGTAAACTGATCCGGGATCGATAATTTATATTCCAGCTGCCGCCCAAAATACGGATTGCCCTTTTTCAGATAGGTTGCCGTTCGCTTTGGCTTCAGCAAAAAATCAAAAGCCCGGCGGAGCGGCTTGGAAAAACCAGTAGCTGAATATTGCTGGCGCGCTGTAGGATAAGTACCGCAGTTCCAAGTAACTTCACGATGAACAAAGCTTTTATCGCCGCAGGTCATAAGGGCCACAGCCAGTAAAACAACCGACAATACTGTCAATAGCAGTAACGGTGCATAAACTGCATAACTTCCGCTGCCAAACCACCAAACCTTCTGCATATCTGCAAAACTGCGCCAAAGAGTTTGCTGGTTCTGCACTGCCGTTTGCAGCACAGCGACTACCGGCCCCGGGACAATACCAAGCAGCAATACCAATATTGCCGCCAACCCCATTCCCAAACGCATCGACCAATCGCTTTCGTGAGCACGTTCTACGAGCCTGCTTCGATTCCGTCCCAAAAAAACTACTCCATAAAGACGCACAAAGCAACCAACTGCTAAAGCACTTGCTAAACCGAACAGAACAAAAGCCAGTGCTCCTAAAAGCCGCAGCCCCTGTCCTTCACTGCTGCCGGCCAAAGTAACAAAACTCTGCAGTGCGAGCCACTCCCCCACAAAACCACCTGTCAGAGGCAGGGCAGACAAACCCATCGAACCTACCAGTGTAAAAACCGCAGTCCATGGCATCAATTTACCCAAGCCACCCATTTTTTCAATATCCTTACTATCGGTAGCATGCATTACAGCCCCTGCCGACATAAACAACAGTGATTTCATCACCGAGTGGTTCAAGGAATGTACAACAGCGGCCAAAAAACCAATTAATGCATAGTCATGCCGTGGCGTTGTCATAAGTACCATCCCACAACCAAAAGCTCCGAAAATAATCCCCATATTTTCTACAGATGAATATGCTAAGATCCTTTTGATGTCTTTTTCCATCTGTGCATATAAAGCACCCAAAACTGCTGATAGCAGACCTACCACCAGCACAAAAGCCCCCCACCAGAATTCCATCGGGCCAAGAAACTGAAAAACAAAACGTCCGAAACCATATAAGGCTATTTTCAGCATAACGCCGCTCATCAGCGCCGAAACATGACTTGGTGCAGCAGGATGCGCATTAGGCAGCCACACATGCAGCGGCAATAACCCGCTTTTAATGACAAAAACCGGCAAAAGCAGTGATAACGCCGCATTACGAACATTATCACTCAACACTCCCTGACCGAGCACAGCAAAATCTAAAGACCCTGCCTGACTGCCTATCATCAAAAAAGCAATCATGACTTGCCGCTGATTCCGATATGGGTCATAACCAAAATATTGATACGCTGCATTATGTGCAGCCTTTTTTTTCAGCTTCGTGGATTGACCAGCAGAAAGCTTACTACGGCCATCAAGCTCCCAAGCCAGTAAAAAACTGAAAACATCAGCAGCCAGTAAAACCAGCACCATAGAAAGCAAAAATTGCATTCCAGAGTCCGCCCAAAAGTCTCAGCCTTTTACCCAGATAGCTTTTAAGCATAACCCCAAGCATAAATGCTCGTCACTAGTTCCTGCCAAGCCCGTAATCAATCAAAAAAACTGCGCTCCACCGATCAGCATTGAAAGTAAAAAAATGCCCAGCTGCCCGCTCAGCAGGCTCCCACTTCCCTGCATTAGATAAGCCGCAGACTGATACAGCAAGAGCTCCGCTGCCAAATACTGCTGCCAAAACCGCACAGTAATGTGCCGCCATCTCCATTTTTTTAGGAAACAGTGCCGTAGCGGCACCCATACCATACACAGCAAGAGTTATATATATAAGTTCCTATTCCCATCTACCTCACATTCAAAACTCAAAAAAGCTCATAAAAAAACGTATATATTATACCACATTCTTCATAATTTAGCACTCATAAATATTAACAAACCCTTGTAAAATCTACGTTAATACAAAAAAATCCTATTGTCATACGCAAATAGGATTTTTGTAGATTTTATAAATTTTCTGTATATCGACTATAAACCCGCAAAGCATTGCTGTAAAAAAATGCTTCCTGATGTTCTTCCGGGATCAGTTGACGCATTATCGCTATATAATCAGGAATATTGATTAACGGCCAATCACTGCCATACATCAATTTGTCCCAGCGGTTCATATAACGCAGCCACATACCCAAATAATCAAAATAACCCTGATTCTGCCTATAAAAATGCGGCCCCGGTATTCCTTCCAGTAAACCGGACAGATCTACAGCTACATTATCATTTTTCGTAGCCACCTCAGTTGCGTCAAGCAGCCATGGATTTCCGCAGTGACAGATAACAAACTGCACGTCCGGGAAATCAGCAGCTACCTCATCCACCGTCAACGGGTGGGCATAACGCAGTTTAGCAGCAGGCGTTGCTGTATCGCCTGTATGCACTGCCACAGGCACATTATAATGCCGGGCCAATTCAAACAGCGGATAATGACGTTCATCATAAATAAATACAGGCCGGTAACCTGGATAAAACTTTATGCCCAGACAATGAGGATCACTCAAATAGTGCTCAAATTCCTGAGCTGTTTTTTCAGCATTTGCCAGTGTAATATCTTCACTTTTGACGCCTAAACAATACCCCATTGAAAGAGGCTGGTTATAATTTTTCTCATCAAAAGGACCACTTAGATTAATCAGTCTCGGTGTACTGCCGCCGTAACGACTGGGCGCATCTTCAGAATTACCCATCGCCACAGCAAAAACAATATTATTCTCTTGGCATATCTGCTGCCAACAAGCCGCAGTATTTTCATGTCCTGCATTTTCTGCGACCTCATAAAACTTGTCTATATCATAATAATGCATATGCGCGTCAATGATTTTCATAAAATGCACCTTCTTTCATACAATTCCATTATAACACCTTTGACGATAGCCGATGCAGTTTTATTATTTACGAAAAAACAGCCCTTATTTATAAAGGGCTGTTAAAAAATCATTTATCAGGCTCTTAATTTAGCTTTATATTCTTCTCCTACTTTATCAACTACATTTTTAATTACCGTATCTATCTCCGTATCAGTCAAGGTACGATCACCGGCCTGGAAAGTAAGATTAAAGGCCATGGATTTACAGCCGTCTGCTACCTGCTTACCGGTATACACATCAAACACCTTTGCATCAGTCAAAAGCTCGCCTGCATTAGCGCGAATCACGCCTTCAAGCTCGCGCATACTTACTTCCAACGGTACAACGACAGCTATATCACGCGAAGTACCGGGGAATTTAGGCAGATGTTTATATTTAGGCACCTTAACAGCAGCAGCGACCAAAGGTTCGATTGCCAGCTCCAGAACATAGGTTTCACTGCTCAGTTCAAAGTTAGCAGCAACCGTGGGATGCACTTCACCGAAATAACCAATCAGCTCTCCCTGATATTCGATTGCGCAGCTCTTTCCCGGATGCAGATATGGCTGTGTTGCCAGTATCAGCTTGTAATCAGTGACCTGTAATTTGCTCAAAAGCCCTTCTACGACACCTTTCATATCATAAAAGTCTACATTATCTTTTCCCTCAGTCCAGTTTAACACATTACGTTTACCGCTCATTGCAGCGCACAATACACGCTTTTCAACCGGGAACTCTGTCAAAGGCAGCGCTTTCGGCAGATAAGTGCGCCCGACTTCAAAAATTTTGACACTTTCACTTTGACGTGCCAAATTATAAGCAACTGTACTTAAAATACTTGGTACTAAAGTAGTGCGCATAACTTTGAATTCATCGCTGATAGGATTCATTACTTCAATAAACCGACGGCGTTCATCATCTGCAGGTAATTCCAGCTTGTCAAAAGAACATGGATGGATAAAACTGTAAGTCATAACCTCACTCAGTCCGACCGAAGCCAAATAATCCTCCACACTATCGCGTACGTCCTCAATCACATCCTGACGCCCCTGTACCAAAGGCAGAGCAGGCATATGTGAGGCAATCTTGTCATACGAATGCATACGCGCGATCTCTTCACTGATATCAGCATCACAGGTCACATCATAACGCCAGCTGGGCGCTGTAACGACCAGATCTTCTCCTTCCTCATGTACTTCGAACTGAAGCTTCTGCAGAATAGAAATCATTTCCCCTGTCTCTATCTCTACACCAATGCGGGTATTGATAGCAGACGGATTAACTTTAACAACAGCCGGCTGCGCCTCAGTCGGATAAGCTTCTACGATACCGCAGACAGTCTCGCAGGCACCCATCTGTTCCAGCAAATGTGCTGCACGATTAAGCGCATTATGAGTCAGCACGGTATCAACACCGCGCTCGAAGCGCCCTGACGCTTCGCTGCGTAATCCCAATGCTTTCGAAGTACGGCGAATCGAAGGTCCGTTAAAAGTAGCGGCCTCTAACATAACATTTACGGTATCGGCAGTAACTTCTGTTTCCAAATCCACCCATAACACCGCCCAGGCCTACCGCATGTTCAGTATCAGCAATAGTGATCATGCTGGAATCAAGACTCCGCTCCTGATTATCCAGCGTCACCAGCTTCTCACCTTCAGCAGCACGCCGAACGATCAGCGTATGTCCACTGACCCTGTCATAATCATAGGCATGCATCGGTTGCCCTAATTCAAGCATTACATAGTTAGTCACGTCGACAACATTACTGATGGGACGCATACCGCAGGCACGCAGATGTTTCTGCATCCACTCCGGCGACTGACCGATTTTAATATTTTTCAATATCCGCACAGCAAAACGACTGCACAGATCCGCCGCCTGCACATCTACTTTCGCCATTTCGGCAGCATTGCCGCCGGCAGTTTCCTGTACGCTCATATCTGGCATTCTGAATTCCGTACCCAAAACAGCAGCAGCTTCACGTGCCAGACCAATGATATTTGTACAATCACCGCGGTTGGCGGTCAGGTCAATATCCAACACCACGTCATCCAGTCCCAAAACCTTTTTTATATCTACGCCAATCGGTGTATCCGGCGGCAGGATGAAAATACCATTGCGCTGTTCCGGCAGCAAAAGCTTAGCATCAATGCCCAGCTCTTCAGCGCTGCACAACATTCCAAAAGAATCAAGTCCGCGCATTTTTGCTTTTTTAAGCTTCATCCCACTGGGAAGCTGCGACCCAACAACTGCAACCGGTACGATATCGTCTTGATGGACATTTTGCGCACCAGTCAGAATCTGTACGATCTCACCGCTGCCGTAATCCATCATACAAATCCACAAATGATCAGAATTAGGATGCCGCTCAATCTGTGTTACTTTGCCGGTAACAACGCCTTCCAACCCCGCTCCCAGATAGTTCACACTTTCAACTTCCAAACCTACGCGTGTCAGTTTTTCAGCCAACTCTTCAGGAGTGACATTAATATCAACATATTTTTTTAACCAGTCAATAGATGCTAACATAATCTTCCTCCTTATTTGAACTGGCGGATAAACCGCAAATCATTTTCAAAGAATAAGCGCAGATCGTCAATGCCGTATTTAAGCATAGCGATGCGTTCAACACCCATTCCAAAAGCATAACCATTAATTTTATCCGGATCGTAACCGCTCATCCGCAGCACATTGGGATGAACCATACCTGAACCCAAAATCTCGAGCCAGCCTGAATTCTTGCAGACGCGGCAGCCTTTGCCGCCACAGATAACGCAGGAAATATCTACTTCGGCACTTGGTTCCGTAAAGGGGAAATAACTGGGACGCAAGCGTATCTCCACACTGCCGCCGAACATCTCTTTACAAAAGGTTTCCAGCGTCCCCTTTAAATCAGCAAGGCTGATATTTTCACCAAGTACCAAACCTTCTACCTGATGAAACATCGGAGAATGAGTAGCATCATAATCGTTGCGGTAAACTGTTCCAGGGGCGATCATCCTGATCGGTGTGTCAGGCTCACAGGCCTGCATTGTACGAGCCTGCACAGGTGAAGTCTGGGTACGCAGCAAAAATTTTTCAGTAATATAAAATGTATCCTGCATATCCCGTGCCGGATGATCCTGCGGCAGGTTCAAAGCTTCAAAGTTATAATAATCGCTTTCTATCTCAGGGCCTTCCATGACATCAAACCCCATCCGCATAAAAATCTTTTTGATCTCGCGCAGTGTCAGTGTCACCGGATGCAGATGCCCGCAGTTTTGTGTGCGTCCAGGCAAAGTAATGTCCACTTTTTCATTTGCCAGCCTTGCTTTTAAGGACTCTGCTTCTAAAACCTCGGTTTTGGCATTGATAGCCGTTTCCAAGGCGCTTTTTACTTCGTTGACGATTTGTCCGATTTTCGGTCTTTCCTCTGCCGGCAGTGCGCCCATACCGCGCAGAATTTCTGTCATCGGGCCTTTTTTACCCAAATATTTGATGCGCAAATCTTTGAGTTCGTCTGGAGTCGTTACTGCTCCCAGCTCTGCCAGCGCTTGTTCCTTAAGTGCCTGCAATTCTTCTCTCATATTCTTCCTCCTATAAAAAAATAAAACTCCCGCCCCTGGTAAGGGGCGAAAGTTATGCTTCCGCGGTACCACCCTAATTTGTACTCTGCTGTCTTAACGCGACTGACGTTGCGCCTACAAACCAAAGCCTTCAGCGCAAACACTCACGAGTGAACTTCCGCTTTAGTGTATCGCAAGGCTTGCAGCCGTGGCCTCGCTCTCTGTATCGCACGTCTGGCGTACTCTCTCGGTCATAGTGTCGAAAAAATGGGGCGTATTCAATTAACGTTACTTATTTTATCACAACTTGCCTTTACCTGCAAGCCGTTGCCGCAGACATTCAAACATAACGATTCCAGCTGCCACAGCAGCATTCAACGATTCGGCCTGCCCTTCCATCGGGATAAAAACTTTTTTTACGGCTGCTTCCAGCAAGCCGTCTGAAACACCCTCTGCTTCGCTGCCGACAACAACTGCTACCGGGCCCTGTAAATCTGTTTGATATAAACTGTCTGCATTTTCCAGGCAAGTTACCGTTATTTCATAACCGTTCTTACGTGCCCAGCTGATAAAGTCTGCTTCGCATATACCTTCAGCTACCGGTATATGCAGCAGTGATCCCATTGTAGAACGTACTGCTTTCGGTGCAAAAATATCAGTACAGCCAGCCAGTAGTACTATGCCGCTGATACCTGCCGCATCAGCAGTACGAATCATCGTTCCCAGATTACCAGGATCGCCGATGCGGTCTAATACGAGCACAATACCACCGGCTGCAGCCAGTTCCTCTAAGGCCGCACTTTGTCTGGCAACAACGGCAGTCAGAGCCTGCGGCGTTTCTGTGTCGGCAATTTTTTTCATTACAGGTTCGGTAACCTCATACAATTCAACTCCTTCTGCCGCAGCCGCTGCTATAATAGCGGCCTGCCTTGCCGAAGCAGTTTTAGTTCCTTTAAGCACAAAAAGCTGTTTCACTATACCACAGTTTACAGCTTCCTCCACCGATCGCATTCCCTCCACTAAAAAAGCCTGCTGTTCTGTCCGATATTTTTTTTGTTTCAGCTCTGCGGCAGCTTTAACGATTGGATTACTTACGCTGCTCAATTCTTTCATCAGACCACTTCCTCCAGTGCTTTAATATTACTATGCTCACCGATAATGATCATTTCATCGCCGAGGTTAAGTACCATTTTGGGATCGGGATTGACCAGAGTTTCACTGCCGTGCTTGATCGCCACGATATTGACATTATAGCGGCTACGCAGATTGGATTCGATCAGGTTTTTCCCTGCCAGACTTGGCGGCACAGTGATACTCATCAAGCTGATGGTATCAGACAGTTCGATATAATCGACGATGCTGTTGGAAATAAGGTTATGCGCTACACGCTGTCCCATATCACGTTCCGAGTAAACGATCTTATCAGCGCCGATTTTTTTGAGCATTTTTCCATGAACCTGATTGATAGCTTTAACGACAACCACAGGAACACCAATTTCCTTAAGCAGTAAGGTCGTCAGCATATTCGCTTCCAAATCCCCGATCGCCACGACTGCCACATCAAAATTCTGAGCGCCCAAAGAACGCAGCGTACGTTCATCAGAAGAATCTGCCGTTACAACATGAGTCAGCTCATGTGCCAGACGCTGAACATTATCTTCATCAGTATCAACACCCATGACCTGATAACCAAGTTCGTTAAGTGTCAATGCTACACTCGTACCAAAACGCCCTAACCCGAAAACAGCATATTGTTTTTCACGTTGTTTTTTAATCATTATCGTTACCGCCTTTAACCAATCATAATATTTTCCGAAGGATATCTGATCTTATCATCTTTAGAATGAAGGAAGGATAAAACAAAGGTCAGCACGCCGATACGTCCGGCATACATAGTCAAAACCAGAATCAGTTTGCCCCAGTCGTTCCAGTCTGGCGTAATCCCAACTCCCAGACCAACAGTCGCAAATGCAGAAACCACTTCAAATAAAACGTAATCCGCCCGATGCAGCCCACCATCGCAGATCAGGAGCAGAAAATACGCTCCAAGCATCCACAACAGGCAAACTGTAAAAACATTATAAGCTTTATCGACTGTTTCCGAAGCTATCCTCCTGTCAAACAGCACCGTATCACGCTTGCCATGCAGAAGTCCCCACGTCGATACCAGCAGAACGAGCACAGTTGTCGTTTTCATACCACCGCCAGTAGACGTCGGCGAAGCACCGATACCCATTAAAAGAACCATAAAAAACAGAGAACTGGCCCGCATATCAGTCAAATCGATCGTATTAAACCCGGCAGTGCGGCAGGTAACCGCCTGAAAAGCAGCCGCCATCCATTTGTCCAATTCGTTGGGCATGCCGCCAAGAGTAGCCGGATTCGTATATTCCAAAGCCAAGATCACCAGAGTACCGCCAAAAGTCAGGATCGCGCTGGCCGTCAGCACTATTTTACTGTGCAAACGCAGCTTCTTCCATTTCCGGTTACGACGCAGATCATCCAAAACCGTAAAACCAATACCACCGATGGTTATCAGCGCCATAATACACAAATTCAGAGTTATATCGTTATAATGCCCTGTCAGACTGGCATAATCTCCAAACAAGTCAAACCCGGCATTGCAAAAAGCCGATATAGCATGCCAGTAACCCCAGGCAATACCTGTAAGCCCCATGTCCAAAGCAGAATAAAAATGCCAGGCCAGAATAGTCCCAAAAATAAATTCGATCGTCAAAGCGTATTTAACAACATTTAACGACAACCGTACTACCCCGGAAGGTTCATTCAGATTAAGCGATTCCTGAATAAACAGCCTTTCTCTCAGATTGATCCTTTTACCAACCGCCACGCTCAGTAAGGTGGTCAGAGTCATAATGCCCAATCCACCGATCTGAATGAGAACGATCATCACTAATTTTCCAAACCAGGAAAAATAATGCCCTGTATCTACAACAACAAGTCCTGTTACGCATGAAGTAGAGGTCGCTGTAAACAAAGCGTCGATAAAACGCATACTGCTGCCGTCAGCACTGGCCATTGGCAGCATCAACAGCAGTGAACCGCATAAGATAAGCATGGCAAAAGTAAACGCCACCATCTGGCTGCCATTCAAACTGCTATTAAGCAGCTTTAACCATTTGTGCAATAAATTGATCAAAAACAACAAATTTTTCACCATCCTGACAAAAGCCGCTAAATATTACTTATTGAATATAAATCAAGTTTACTCTCATTACTTTATGCTTGTCAATTTTACTTGCTTACTAAAAGACCGCTTTATTTAATTACAAATCAAATGTGCAGAAATGTAAAAAAACAGCGTCATCAAAATAATACTGAGCACAATAGTTATGGAATTAGCAAAACCGGCCAGTTCCACATTACCGCCCATTCTGGCAATAAAGATCGGGCCGATAGCCGTAGAAGGCGCCAAAAAAACCAGCGTCAGTACTTCCTTGACCTCTGCACTCAGCGGCACATGATAAAAACAAAGCCATGCCAGGGCAATTCCAAAAACATAACGGTACAGCACTACCTCTCGCACTTGCTTCAGCTTATCTAAATCCAACGTCATTTCAAACATCATTCCGATCATCAGCATCGATAAAAAAGTATTGGCACCGCCGATAAGACCAGTAAGAGTATAAACAGGCTGAGGTAAATGCAGCTGTAGTACCGCACAGACCAACATCAGCATATAAACAACAAAAGGCACAGATACAAGAAGTTTAGCAGCTATACTGCGCAGATTCACAGGCTCGTATTTTTCACCTGTATGCACCAGCCCACTGGTCAGAGCATAAGTTCCGCCAGTACACATAATCGAATTACCCACATCAAACATACAAGTAGCTACTACAGCGAAAGGGCCCAAAAAGCTTTGTGCAAACGGTAAAGTAAAACAGCCGATATTATAACCGGCCAGATTAAATACGTAAAAAATCTTTGCCGCATTCGTCTGATAACGCGTCAATATAAATCCCCAGGCAATCATCAGCAAATTTCCACAAAAACCGATCAGAGTCAATATAAACAGCGTATAATCCATTTTAAAAGCTGCAAAGCTGGTAATAACGGCACATGGCAGCGTAATATTTAAGACTATTTTGGCAATAAGTTCATAGTCATGCGGTTTAAAAAAGCCGCGCTTCTTTAAGAAATAACCTAAGGCAATAACGGCTACAAACGCCAGTGCCTTAGTTAAAACCTGTTCCATATGGTTCCCTCATTTTCATCAAAAGAAATCTTGTCTTTATCTACTGCTTCATAAAAAACTTACCTTAAATTATACTGCTGACGTAAAAATTAAGCAAAATTCTTTTTATCTTAAAAATATTCCTTAAACAAAACTTTGCTTTTACCATTTTGTTTGCTATAATAGTTCACAGAATATACACAAAGGGGGATATCAATGTTTAAAAAATCTAAAATAATAGTAGGTGCGGCTCTTTTAGCCGTATCAGTACTGAGCTTTACTCTGCCACAGCAGGCTGAAGCCATCAACCTTGGCAGTATTGCCGGCAAAGCCGTAGGCGCCGCCAAGGAACAGCAGGAAATCAACAAGGCACTGAATTATTATGATAACGAAGGCCGCCATGAGCTGTTCGAAGCCCTGAAACAGGAAGACGGCGTCAACAGCGATTATAATGCCAATGCCATGCTTGGCCGCATTATGCAGCGTATGACCCCGGCCATCGCCAAAAGCGACGCAACCATCAATAGTAAACCATATAATTATTTCGTTAATAATCAGGAATTTTTCAATGCTTACTGTGCATTAGGGCACAATATGTCCGTAAATATCGGCGCTTTCTGGTTCCTGGACTACAATGAAGATAAACTGGCGGCCGTTATCGCCCATGAGCTTGTACACGGTCAGAAAGAACATCCAATCAAAGGCGCAAAGAAAAAGATGTCCGTTGACTTCGTGATGAAAACTGTAGGCTCTGAAATCGGCGGTGCTAACGGTCTGGCAGCACAAGTAGTAGCAGTCCATGCCAAAAACACCGGCGTTACCAAACCCAACGAATGGGAAGCTGACAATATCGCCTTCACTTATATGGCTGATGCCGGTTATAATGTAGGCGCTCCTGCAGCTGTTTGGCAGGCAGTTATCGAAAGCTCCAGCGACAGCTCTAAAAAAGATGTTCTCAGCGACATACTCAACCCGTCTACTCATCCGAAAGACAGCGACCGCCGCAATAATTATTCCAAAAAGCTTACCGAATACAGTAACGGCAAAGTTACTGTTGACGCTAACAGCGGCGAAGTGAAAATTAACGGAAAGACCTTTATGACACCGGCTGCTGCAGGCAATATGAGCGGTATGCAGCGTTCTTACTTCGTAGCAGGCAATCTTGCAGCGATCTATCATGCAGGTCAGAATACTCAAAATGCCTATGCTGAGGGCGGCACTGTAAAAATCGCAGGCAAAGGTATTATTACTCCTGTTGCCGGTGATATCAGCGCTGGTGAATTAGTTACTATCCTTAATAACATTAAATAACAACTTAAAATAAAACAGTGTAAGTCCTAAGACTTACACTGTTTTTTATTGCCGCAGCAGCAATTCAATTCATTTGTACTGTAAGCAGTAATTCTTACAGAGCAGCTTTAGCAGCTTCTACCAGTTTGGTGAAAGCAGCTGCATCATAAATAGCCATATCAGCCAAAACTTTACGGTTCATTTCAATACCAGCTTTAGCCAGACCATTCATGAAACGGCTGTAGCTCATGCCGTTAGCACGGGTAGCAGCGTTGATACGAGCGATCCACAAACGACGGAATTCGCGTTTTTTAGCACGACGGTCACGACGAGCATAGCTCAAAGCTTTCATAACAGTTTCATTAGCTTTTTTGAACAGCAAATGTTTAGAACCGCGATAGCCTTTAGCCAGTTTTAAGATTTTTTTATGACGACGATGAGCAGTAACGCCCACTTTAATTCTTGCCATTATAGTCAGCCTCCCTTATCTATTATGCGTACGGCAGCATTTTTGCTACGCGTTCATGATCAGTTTTGTGAACAAGTGCAGCCTTACGCAAGTTTCTCTTGCGGGAAGGAGATTTATGTTCAAGAATATGGCTTTTAAAAGCTTTAGCACGTTTGAATTCACCGGTACCAGTCTTTTTAAAACGTTTAGCAGCAGCTCTGCGGGTTTTCATTTTAGGCATTGTTAAGTCCTCCTTATTTGGTAGCTTTAGGCGCAACAATCATAATCATGTTTCTGCCTTCTAATTTAGGTGCACGCTCAATGACAGCCATGTCTTTGAGCTGTTCAGCCATTTTTTTGAGCAACACTTCGCCAAGCTCAGGATGCGATAATTCGCGGCCACGGAACATGATGGTGACTTTTACTTTGTCGCCGTCTTCCAGGAATCGCACTGCATTTTTGAATTTGACGCCGAAGTCATGATCCTCAATACCGGGGCGCAATTTGACTTCTTTGATATCAAAGGTCTTTTGCTTTTTACGAGCTTCTTTATCTCGTTTTTGCTGCTCGTAACGATACTTGCCGTAATCCATAATCCGGCACACCGGAGGTTTCGCTGTAGGAGCGATCTCCACTAAATCAAGATGTCTTTCCTGCGCCAGCTGCAAAGCATCACGACCGGACATAATACCCAGCTGTTCGCCTTCACCGGCAATAACGCGCACTTCCCGTGCCCGAATTTCTTCATTGATACGCAAGCTTTCTTTGCTAATAACCGTTCACCTCCAAAATTAAATCAAAAAACGCGAGCAGATAATACTGCCCGCGCTGAAAATCATATCCGACCCTGTCGAGCTTTTGCTGCAAGGTGAGAAGCGAGCGGCTTCTGCTTTGTTACTTGGATATAATATCATAATGTTAACTTTGTGTCAACATATTTATTAATCTTTTCTTGCTCCCAGCTGTCCGTCAAGATAAAACAATCCGGAAATATTATCGCCGATCATTTCCAGCTTTTCAACAATCTCAGAAGCATTGGCTTCTTCTTCTACCTGCTCATCGATAAACCATTTAAGACAACTTTGAGCCGCGTAATCTTTTTCTTTCAAAGCTACTTCATACATATCATAAATACGGGAAGTAACATATTTTTCATGCTCTAAAACTTTTTTGAACAAATTCAGAGGGGTACTGTAATCAGCCGCCGGCATATTAATCTGCAGAAGCTGAGGCTGCACACCGCAGTCCTGCATAAATTTTACGAAGCGCAAAGCGTGTTCACGTTCTTCTTCATATTGCAGATAAAGCCATTTAGCCATACCTTTATAATTTTTAGCTTCCATATCCAGGCTCATCGCAAGATACATATATGCAGAATACAATTCAGCCTGGACTTGTTCATTAAAAACCTTATAAACTTTTTTATTCATGATAACATCCTCCTTAACAGCTTAAAATGCCGTTTTTACTGGGTATATTATAACACTTTTCATTCGTTTTTTTCAATAATTATTATCTATTTCCGTTGCCGCTTATCTAGCACGACATTCATATCTGATTATTTTTTATCGGCAATTTCTTCTTGCAGCATGGCAATAAAATCTTCCTGCTTCATAGCTCCGATATCTCCTTCGCCGCGGCGGCGCACAGCAACTGTACCGTCTTCAACTTCTTTATCACCGATAACAAGCATATACGGAACTTTCTGCAGCTGTGCTTCACGAATCTTATAACCGATTTTTTCGTTACGATCGTCAAGATAAACGCGCAGCCCCAATTTAAACATTTCATCACTCAATTTTTTAGCATACTCATAATGCTTGTCGGTAATCGGCATTACACGCACCTGGCAGGGAGCAAGCCAGGCAGGAAAAGCACCGGCATAGTTCTCAATCAGGATACCGATAAAACGCTCTATAGAACCATAAACCACACGATGGATCATAACCGGACGATGCTTCAAACCGTCTTCGCCGGTATAGGTCAAATCAAATTTTTCTGGCAGCAGCATATCCAGCTGAATAGTGCCGCACTGCCATGTACGACCGATAGAATCTGTCAGATGAAAGTCGATCTTAGGGCCATAGAAAGCTCCGTCGCCTTCATTGATAACATAATCAAGTCCAAAATCTTCCATTGCGCTCTTCAAAGCATTAGTTGTAGTTTCCCAGGTTTCGGCATCACCCATTGAATCTTCCGGGCGGGTCGAAAGCTCGGCATGATATTTCAGCCCAAAGGTTGCATAAACCTCGTCAAATAAACGAATAACATTTTGGATCTCGTCTTTGATCTGGCTCGGCATCATAAAAATATGAGCATCATCCTGCGTAAAGCAGCGCACACGGAACAAGCCATGCAAAGCACCGGACAATTCATGACGATGTACCAGTCCAAGCTCGCCGGCACGGATCGGTAATTCCCTGTAGCTATGCGGATGAGTTTTATAGACCAGCATACCACCGGGGCAATTCATGGGTTTGATAGCGTAATCTTCGTTATCGATCTCAGTAACATACATATTTTCACGGTAATGGTCCCAGTGTCCAGAAGTCTCCCATAACTTACGGGACAAAATCATCGGAGTTTTGATTTCCTGATAACCATAACGTCTGTGCACTTCACGCCAATAATTGATCAGCTCGTTGCGGATTACCATGCCATTGGGATGGAAAAACGGGAATCCAGGACCTTCTTCCATGATACTGAACAGATCCAGCTCTTTGCCAAGTTTTCGATGATCACGTCTGGCAGCTTCTTCAAGCATATGCAGATAAGCGTCCAGTTCTTCCTTACTAGGAAAAGCAGTGCCGTAAATACGCTGCAGCATTTTATTTTTTTCATCACCACGCCAGTAAGCGCCGGCAATACTTTGCAGTTTAAAAGCTTTTACCCTGCCGGTCGACGGACAATGCGGCCCTGCGCATAAGTCTGTGAAATCCCCCTGCGTATAAGTGCTGATAACTGCATCTTCAGGCAGATCATTGATCAGTTCGACCTTATATTTTTCATCTTTGTCTGCAAACATTTTCAACGCTTCACTGCGCGGCAATTCACTGCGTACAAGCGGAAGATTGGCTTTAACGATCTTAGCCATTTCTTTTTCAATAGCAATCAGATCTTCCGGGACAAAAACATGCTCGCTGTCTAAATCATAATAAAAACCATTAGCAATAGCAGGTCCGATAGCAAATTTAGTATCGGGGAACAAGTGTTGAATTGCCTGGGCCATGATATGTGCCGCCGTATGGCGAATCGCATGCAGTCCTTCAGAGCTTTCAGGAACAACAAATTCAACTGATGCATCATGCTCCAATTTATCTGTCAAATCTTTATTCACACCGTCTACCACAGCCAAAAGCGCCTGTTTGCCAAGTTTCTGCGACAAACCTTTTGCTACTTCCAGCAATGTCGTTCCGGCAGCAACTTCTTTTACACTGCCATCTTTTAAGGTTACTTTAACATTTGCCATTTTACTAGCCTCCTAAAAATAAATAAACTCCGTTCCCTGGAAAGGGACGGAGTTGACCGCGGTTCCACCCTAATTGACCTGCCGCTGGCAAGTCCACTCGGTACCGTTAACGCCGGCATACGACACTGCATACTAACTGCCAGAGCAGAGGTTCCGCAATGTGGTTTGAAGGTGGTAAGGTCTATCATTTTTCCAAAGCGCTTACAGCCAGGGCGCCTCTCTCTGCAGGAAAGATATGTTAGCCTCTTCCTTCGCATAACCGATTGATTATGTGACTATGTTTAATTATAAACTTAACAATAATTATTGTCAATAATTTTGATTTGTAAAATTCTTGTAGCCAAATTTATATCGTTACCTTATAATTATATTAAGATTAGTAATAGTTTTAGGAGATGCCCCGATGAAGATCTGGAATAATCCATTCAGAAAAATACTGCTGTTTTCCCTGCTGCTTCTATCTTTTAGTTCGGCTCAGGCAGAAGAAAACAAAAAAGAAACTCTGTTGTTTTTACCTTTGGATAACCGTCCTGTCTGTTCCTCTTATGTTGCCAAAACAATGGAAGCAGCGGGCTACAAAGTGCTGCTTCCGCCTGATAAATATCTGGCTTCATATAATCGAAACGGCAGTCCTGATGAATTATGGAAATGGCTCGTCAGCCGTGCGCCTCAGGCAGACGCTGCCGTCATTTCCACAGACAGTCTGATCTACGGCGGTCTGGTTGCATCACGTACTCATCACGAACCGCAGGCAGTTTTAGAGCAGCGTCTGCAGCGACTCGAAACACTGCGTGATCAGTTCCCAGTACGGCTTTATGCTTTCTCTACCTTGATGAGAACTCCGCGCGCCAGTTTTGGCGCTGTTGAGCCTCCATATTATTCGAAAATCGGTCCGGCTATTTTTCGTTATTCCGAGCTTTGTGACTCCGAAGATTTGATTGGACTCAGCCTCAAAGATGCTTTAACGAAAAAAACTTTGTCTACCAACCTGCCTAAAGCAGATTTGCAGGACTGGCTGGAACGACGCCAAAAAAATCTCAATATCAACAGCAAGCTGACGGAAATGACCCGCAGCAACCGTTTTCACTTTCTCGCAATCGGCAAGGACGATAATGCTCCGTTATCGCATACACATATGGAAGCACGCAAGCTCACTCAGGAAACCTATGATCTTACGCAGCGAACTTTTCAGATAATCCCCGGTGTCGACCAGCTCGGGCTGCTGCTGCTGACCAGAGCCGGAAACGAACTGAAGCGTTATCAGCCACGTGTTTACGCCTATTATGCAGATGGCTGGGGACCGCGAACGCTGCCACAATATTCTGATATGACCTTGGGTCAATCTAGGTAGCCACAGCAGCATTTAGCAGTTAGAC
>ENA-OQHL01000805-OQHL01000805.1-human-gut-metagenome-genome-assembly--contig:-NODE-805-length-19316-cov-3.165459_pt1 | contig 19316 bp, 18 predicted proteins | sample MGYA00242565_ERZ504723 | MGnify/ENA primary metagenome ERZ504723 (study PRJEB26092, sample SAMD00036211) | human gut metagenome | host: Homo sapiens | study: EMG produced TPA metagenomics assembly of... | reverse complement strand
TGACGGAGATGCCGCGCTGCTTCTCAATGTCCATCCAGTCGGACACGGCGTGCTTTGCGCTCTGCTTGCCTTTGACAGAGCCTGCCTGATTGATGGCTCCGCCGTACAGCAGCAGCTTTTCGGTCAGAGTGGTCTTACCGGCGTCGGGATGGCTGATGATCGCAAACGTCCGGCGGCGCTCGATTTCTTCACGATTTGTCATAAACTAGTATTTCTCCTGAAATGGATGGAACTCCTTCAGTCACGGCTGATGCCGTGACAGCTCCCTCAATGAGGGAGCCTCTGGCGAAAAGGAAAAGCTTCTCGCCCTGCCAAAGCCTCCCTCTCAGAGGGAGGTGGCATCGCGCAGCGATGACGGAAGGAGTATATTTTTACACATACGTACCCTATTTTATCCGAAAACGCTCCATAATGCAAGTGTTTTCGTTATTTTTTCAGGATGATGCAGGGCAGAGGGGCGGTTTCGGCCCAGTTGGCAAAATCACACACCAGAACGGTAAAACTTTTGAGCGGAAGTGCCCGGAGATATTCCAGCACCGTCTGCTTTTCATCCGTGCCGATGACCTGCCCGCTGTAGAGGATGGCGCTCACCACGCCGCCGGGGCGCACGGCTTCCAAAGCCGCCTGCAGGGCGGGGATGCTGCTCTGCGCGGTGGAGAACACTGCGTGGTCGGCCCCGGGCAGCCAGCCAAAGTTGAACATCACCGCATCTGCCGTGCCGGGCTGCACAATCTGTAAAAGGTCTGCGTGGCTTTGGCAGTGCAGCTCATACCGGGCGGCAGGCACGCCCAGCTGCTCCAGATGCTTCCGGGTGGATGCAATGGCAGCTTCCTGCACGTCAAAGCCGACTACCTTTCCTTCCGGCGCGGTGATGCCGCACAGAAAGGCCGTGTCGCCGCCGTTGCCGCAGGTAGCATCGATGCAAAGGCGCGGCTGTGCCAGCCGCGCGGCCAGAAAGTCCTGCACGAACTTGACGGCGGTCAGGTCCGGCGTGCGGCGGCGCACCAGCTGCCTGCCTTCTGCCGCAAAGCCGAACTTTTGCCCAGAACGCAAGCTCTGCGGCATCGGCGGGCAGCGGGCGGTAAATACGGTAGCCTTTTCGCGGTCGTATCCGGCGTAGGCGCGCAAGGCTTCTTTTAGTAGATAGGAGCCGTAGCCTTTGCGCCGCCACTGCGGTTCGATGCCAAACGCGGTGATGGCAGCCCCCTTTGCGGCGGGCGTGAGCGCGCAGAAGCCGATCTGTGTTTTTTCCTTATAGAGGGCAAAGCCCTCGTCTGTGCGGTGCAGTTCCATGGTGTGTTCCTCCTGAATTTACGCTTTTACAATAGCAAGCGCAAAGGCCGCTGTCAAGGGCGGAAAGTGCGTCTTTATTTCACAGTTTCTTCACGGCGCGCGCGATTGATTTTCACAATTGACGGTTACAATAGGAGCAGTTCAAAGGAACAGGGCTCCTGTGGACGTATCCCTTACGGAAAGGAAGTATCAGCATGGACAATGAGAACAAATGGGAATATGATTATTCCTCTCAGGATAAAAACGAAAGCGGAGATACCGGTTATCCCAATGTGGGCAGCAGCGGCATGAACACCGCCAACCAGTACAACGACCCGCAGCCGGAACCGGAGACCGCTTACACCGCCCCGCAGACAGACAACGGCGCAGGCGGTGCAACGCCGCCGGTACATCCGGTACAGCCGCAGGACGCGCAGCCCCCTAAAAGAAGAAAAAGTTAATGGCAAGCGCGTTGCACGCAGCGCCGTGGCGCTGGTGCTGGCCGCAGCCATGGGCTTTGCGGGCGGCTTTGTGGGGGCAAAGTTTGGCGGCAGCGGCAAGGTGGTCATTCAGCAGGTGGCACCTTCCTCTACGGCCGACAGTGCATCCGGTTCGGATAGTTCCATCACCGCAGCATCCAGCAGCGGCAGCAGCCTGACCACTGAACAGGTGGCTGATCTGGTCAGCCCCAGCGTGGTGGTCATCACTACGGAGCAGGTGGTCTACTCTCAGTGGTCGTGGTACGGCCAGAATCAGGTGGAGAGCGGTGCCGGCAGCGGCGTGATCATCAGCTCGGACGGCTACATCCTCACCTGTGCACATGTGGTGGACGGCGCTTCCACCATCACCGTTACCATTGGTGACAAGGACTACACCGCCACCCTTGTGGGCGAAGATACCACCAGCGATATCGCGGTCATCAAGATCGATGCTGACGGCCTGACCCCCGCCACCGTGGGCAACAGCGACAGCCTGAAGGTGGGCCAGAGCGTGATGGCTGTGGGCAACCCGCTGGGTGAGCTGGGCGGCACCGTGACCGGCGGCATGATCAGCGCTTTGAACCGCAGCGTCACCATTCAGGGCAGCAGCTCTGTGAACACCATGTCCCTGCATCCAGATGGATGCTTCGGTCAGCCCCGGCAACTCCCGGCGGCGGCCTGTTCAATATGAACGGTGAGCTGGTCGGCATTGTGAATGCAAAATCCTCTTCCAGCGACGCCGAGGGCCTGGGCTTTGCCATCCCCATCAACGATGCCATCAAGGTGGCACAGGAACTGCTGGAGAACGGCTATGTGACCGGACGGCCTTATTTGGGCATCACCTATCTGGCCGTGACCGACGCACAGACTGCTTCTCAACTGGGCGTGAATGCCTACGGCGTTTACGTTGTGGAGGTGGTCAAGGGCGGCCCTGCCGAAAAGGCAGGCCTGCAGGCCGGTGACCGCATCGTGAGCGTGGACGGCACCGAGATCGCCTCCAAGGACGACCTTGGCACCCTGATGCAGAAGCACACAGCAGGCGATACGCTTTCCATCACCATTGCACGCGACGGCCAGATGCAGACGGTCAATGTGACACTGGGCGAAAAGACGGCTTCCAACAGCTGAGCAAAATAGAAAACAGGAGCGGATGAGAGTTTTCCATCCGCTCCTGTTTTATATCTGTCCAAAGATGGTGGCACTGTAAGGCATCAGCACGGTCTCGTGCTCGTACACCCTTGCCGGGCCGCGCCACAGGCTGGACGAGATGCCGTCGCTCAGCATCTGCCAGCGCCCAACCGGCAGCGGCACGACCTTGCTGGTCTCGGTGGGGTTATAGAACACGCACAGCGCCTGCCATGCTGCGCCGTCGCCCCACTGGGCGGGCAGCTGCCAGCCCACCAGCGGCTGCTCCAGTGAGAAAAAGTACAGGGCATCCGGCGCGTGGGGGTCGGTGCTGGAAAGCCGCGGAAACCTTGCCCGCAGAGCCAGCAGGCCGCGGTAGTAGTCCACCAGTGCATGATATTTTTCGGCCCGCTCCCAGTCCAGCCGGTTCAGCGCAGGCGAAGAGCGGTAGCTGTTGCCCTTCCCGTTTTTTGGTGCGGGCAAACTCCTCGCCCGCCTGCAGGAAAGGCAGGCCGAAGCTGGTCAGGTAAATGCCCGCCGCCAGCCGGTTCTGGGCAAGGGCGGTGCTGTCTGCCGCCGTGAACTCCGGCTTTTCGTACCGCACCAGCAGCAGCTTGTCCCACAGGGTGAAGTTGTCGTGGGCGGAAACATAGCTCACGATCTGGCTGGGCGCGTGGGGCGGCAGACGGTCGCTGCGGCACCATGCCGCCACTGCGCCACCGATGTCCCAGAAGCTGCCGGGCCTGCCCTCCACATAGCCCGGCTCCCGGGCGTTGAAGCAGCCGCCCTTGATGGTGTCGCGGGTGTCGTCGCAGAAGATGCCGATGCGCTCGTTCAGCATGGCAAGATTCGCCTTGTTGGCCTCGTACCGGTGCAGCTGGCTGCCGCCGCCCTGCCACGGCTCGCCGTACATCAGGATATCCCGCCCGCCGGGCAGCGTATCCAGCGCGGCGCGCACCGCGTTGATGGTCTCCACGTCGTACAGACCCATCAGGTCGAACCGGAAGCCGTCGATGTGGTATTCCTGCGCCCAGTAGAGGATGGAATCGATCATATACCGCCGGGCCATGGGCCGCTCGCTGGCAAATTCGTTGCCGCAGCCGTTGCCGTTGGAAAAGCTGCCGTCCTCGTTCTGGCGGAAAAAGTAGCAGGGCACGGTGTCGTTCAGCGGGTTCTCGCTGCGGTACATGTGGTTATACACCACGTCCATCACCACGCCGATGCCTGCCGCGTGCAGCGCCGCGATCATCTCCCTGCACTCCCGGATGCGCACCTCGCCGCGGGTGGGGTCGGTGGAATAGCTGCCTTCGGGCACATTGTAGTTGGTGGGGTCATAGCCCCAGTTGTACTGCCGTAGCAGCGGCTTTGCCTCGTCCACGCTGCCAAAAATCAAAAATGGGCATCAGCTGCACATACTTCACGCCAAGCCGCTTTAAATAATTCAGGCAGGTGGGGTGGATGCCGTCCCCATGCAGGGTGGTGCCCTGCTGGGTAAAGGCCATGAACTTGCCCCGCCATGCCGGGCGCACGCCGCTGGCAGCGTCCTGCGAGAAGTCGCGCACGCTCACCTCCCACACCGCGCGCTGCTCCGGCGGGATGACCGGACGCACATCCCGCTCCCACCCGGAGGGGGCGGTGCGGGCAAGATCTACGATCATGCTGCGGGTGCCGTTCACGCCTGCCGCACGGGCATAGGGGTCGCCGGTCTGGCGCGAAATGCCATCCACTGTGACCGTATAGGTATAGTATCGTCCGTGCTGGTCGCCGGGCAGATAGATGCTCCACACCCCCTGCTGCCCCCGCTCCAGCGGCAGAGTGCCTATGGGCTCACCGCCGCTGCCTTTGCGGTAAAGGCTGACCTCCACCCTCTGCGCCGTGGGTGCCCACAGGCGCAGATGGGTGCCGGAAACAGCATATTCCTGCCCCCAGCGGGCCGGTGTAGGTGGTTTGAAGGTCAAAAGGAGATGCTCTCGTACAGCGTTTTCAGTTCGGCGGGCGTTTTGACGGTCATAGTTTCTTCATTCCTTCTTGCAGATTTCCTATCAGATATAAGTGTAAACACCGGCGGTCTTTTTTGCAAGAGGGAATTGCAAAAGCTGTCCGGGTACACTATACTGGAAGAAAACGACAAAAACGGAGGGCAAACCCATGGCATATACCGACGATTGGGAAAACCTTATGAACGGTGTGTTCGGCGCACGGGGGAAAGCCGCGCTTTGGCGGCACGGCTCAGCCGGAAAGCAAAACGCCAAAGGCCAAAGCGCCCGCAGTGCCGGACCTGAATGCTGCCCTGCTGGAAAACCAGAAGCAGCTGGATGCCCTGCTCAAAAAAACAGAACGCCCAGCTGAAAACGCAGGACACTGCGGTGCAGTCTGCTCTGGAGGACAGCCGCCAGATGCTGCGGGATATGGAAGCGGACGGCCTGCTTGCCAAGGGCACTGCCGATGTGACCGCAGAGCACCTTGGCAGCTTTGAGGGCCTTGCCGCCGAGGTGAAAAAGACCGTCCTCGGGCAGGATGCCTTTGTGGACAGCGTGGTGCGCGCCATGCGCCGGCCCTTTGTGCTGGGCACCGAGCGCCCGGCGGCACGCAATGTGATCCTGCTGTGCGGCGGAGCCGGTACGGGGCGGCACTTTGCGCTGGCAGAGACCGCCCGCATCATGGCGGCGCGGGGCCTTTTGCAGAGCGACAAAACCGCGGTGGTGGACCTTGCCCTCTACCCCAATTCCGGTGCGGAAAAGCTGTTTTTGCAGGATCTGTATGCGGCCCTGCACGCCCCCGGGGAGATCGTGATCTTTGAGCATTACGAGAGCTGCCATGCGGCCTTCCTCAAGACCCTTGCAGACCTTGCTGTGAAGGGCAGCGCACCGCTTTCCAGCCGGTATCTTGTGAACAAGGAGGGCATCCTTGTGGATGCAGGCACGGCGCTGGCACCGGGCGCGGTGAGCAGTATCACGCCCTGCGGCAAGTACCTCATCTTCTTTTCCCGCAAGGGCCGGGACGCGCTGGCAGATAAGTTCGGTGCGCCCTTTGTGGCGGCGGTGGGCGATGTGTGCGCCACCAGCGCCTTTGCCCGCGAGGACCTTGCAGCGCTGGCGGCGCAGCGGCTGAATGCGCTGGCCCAGAAGGTGAGCACCCGCCTTGGGCTGACCCTCTGTGCCGGGGCCGATGTGCGGGACTATGTAGCCGCCCAGTGCTCTAAGGAAAAGGGTGCGGCGGGCCTTGCGGAATGCTGCGATAAAATGTTCCGTGCCCTGAGTGAATACTGCCTGCAGACTGATGCAAAGCTTACCGGCACCGTCACCCTGACTGCAAAGCCGGAGGGTGTGTGGTTCAGCCTGAACGACCAGCCCGAGCAGGAGCTGTCTGCCCTGCTGCCTGCCGAGTACACGGGCGCTGTAGATGAAATCCGCGCCGAACTCAACGGCCTTGTGGGCCTTGGGGCGGTCAAGGAGTATGTGTTCGGTCTGGCGGATAACCTGCAGGTGCAGCAGCGCCGCGCGGCGGCAGGCTTCAAGACCGCCAGCCTTTCCATGCACATGATCTTCACCGGCAACCCGGGCACCGGTAAGACCACCATTGCCCGGCTGGTGGCAAAGTACCTCAAGGCCATCGGCGCGCTGAAGGGCGGCCAGCTGGTGGAAGTGACCCGCGCCGACCTTGTGGGCCGCTACACCGGCCACACCGCCCCGCTGACAAACAGCGTCATCGAGAGTGCCCTCGGCGGTGTGCTGTTTATCGATGAAGCCTACAGCCTCTACCGCGGCGAGCAGGACAGCTTTGGTCTCGAAGCCATCGACACCCTTGTGAAGGGCATGGAGGATCACCGGGACGAGCTGGTGGTCGTTCTGGCGGGCTACACCCGGGAGATGGAGGTGTTCCTTACCGCCAACAGCGGTCTTGCCAGCCGCTTCCCAAACAAGATCGAGTTCCCGGACTACACAGCAGACGAGCTGCTGGACATCACCAACGTGCTGGCAAAGGGCAAGGGCTACCGCCTTGCCGAGGGCTGTACCTTCCCGCTTTTGGGCTACTACAAGCGCCGTCAGGCGCTGGACAGCCGCACCGCCGGCAACGGCCGTCTTGCCCGCAACACGCTGGAAAAGGCCATCTTCCACCAGAGCCGCCGCCTTGTGGCAGAACCTGCCGCCGAGCTGGACCTGATCCTGCCCAGCGATCTGGAATTTGAAGAGTGAGAGATTCAGAATGGCCTCCGCTTCGCTCTGGCCATGCTCAGCGGAAGAATTATTTATAGGAACAGCAAACCCCGGCAGGCTGCGGCCTGCCGGGGTTTGCATTTTTCACGGATGGAGTCGTACCGGAAAGCAGCATCTGGCGCTCTGGCTCCACAGGGCAGGACGGTGCCGTGAAATTATTTCCTGCCGGAAACGCTGCATCTCCCGGTCCGGGCCTTCCCTGTGAAAAAAGGTTCCGGAAAAATCCGCAGATTTTTCCGGAACCTGATTATAAATATCATTTCATCTGATGATGGCCAGAGCGAAGCGGAGGCCATTTTAATCGTGCTGCTTCGCAAGGGCCTGCACCATATCGTGTATCCCCTTGCGCACCTCGGCGGGAGCGGTCACTTCCACCTTGCCGTCAAAGCCGCACACCCAGCCGTAGAACTGGGGGCTGACGCACACCGGCACATCAAAGTGGAAGTGGGTGCCGTCCTCTTCCGGAACAAAGACCGGTGCTTTGCCAAAACGGTCGCGCATGGCGCTTTCCAGGTCGGCGGTGCAGCGCAGGGTGACCTGGTGCTCCGGCCCGCCGAACATGTTGAAGTGCTTGCGCAGATAGGCGGGCAGGTCGAACTGGCGGAACTCGGCCTTGCCCCGGCGGGCATCGCCCAGCACCGTCACGGAAGACATGCGGTCCACGCGGTAGTTGCGGATGCCCGCAGGCTCTTTCTCGTCCTGATAAGCGATAAGGTAGTAGCAGCCGTTTTCCCATGCCAGCTGCCACGGGCTGACGGTGCGGGTGCCGCTGTCCTTGTAGCGGAACCGCACCATTCTGCCCGCATTGATGGCGCTGTGCAGCGCATCGATGCTGTAAAGCAGGGTGTGGCTGTCGCTTTTGGGGCGGCCGTCCACGTACACCTGACGCTGCAGCTGGGTGCCCTCGTAGTCGGAGCAGAGGGCTTCCAGTTTATGGATGAGTTTACTGCTGGTGCGTGCCGACACAACTTTGCTGGCCTGTACGGCATCCACCAGCAGCTTCAGCTCAGAAAGCTCAAAGGTGCGGCTGGCCAGCCAGTAGCCGCCGCCGCGCCCGCGCCGCAGCTGGATGTCATACCCCAGACTGCGCAGGGTGTCGATATCGCTGTAGATGCTTTTGCGCTCGGCAAGAATGTCCTGCTGTTCCAGCAGCTCTACCAGCTGCGGTACATTGAGCAGGTGTTCTTCGTCGGTCTTTTGTTCCAGAATGCGCAAAAGGGTCAAAAGCTTGGATTTCTGGCCTTCCTGCTTGGGCATGGGAGCACCTCCGGTTTATTCGGGCAGTTTTTTGTCGAACGCCGCGCGGCGCTGGGTGGAAAGACGGAACATCTCTTCCAGCTTGTTCCGGTCGTCGGCCACAAGGGCAGCGCGCATCTGCTGCAGCGCAGCATCGAACTGGTCGATCTCGCTGATGAGGTTTTCCTTATTCCACAAAAACAGCTCTGCCCACATTTTATCGTTGATGCGTGCAATGCGGGTCAGGTCACGGAAGGAGTCGCCGGTGTACTCGCACAGCGAGGAGTTATCGTTGGCGCACATCAGGCTCACGGCGATGGCATGGCACAGCTGGCTCACATAGCCGATCATCTTGTCGTGCTCCTGCACCGTCAGGGTGCAGATGTGGTGGAAGCCCAGCACTTCGGCCAGGTCCTTTGCCCACTGAATGGCCTCGGGCGTGTTCTTTTCCGTGGGGGTGATGATGAAGTTGGCCGGGGCAAAGTTCACCTCGGCGGCGTGCTCCACGCTGGAAGTCTCACGGCCTGCCATCGGGTGGCTGGCAATGAACTCCACGCCCGCCGGGCACATGGCCTGCACCGGCTCCACAAGGCCGGTCTTTACGCCGGAAACATCGGTAAAGATGCAGCCGGGCTTGAGCAGATGGCCGTAGGTGCGGAACCACTCGATGAGGGCCGTGGGGTACAGACCAAAGATGATGTGGTCGGCGCTGCTCACAAGGTCCTCAAAATCGTGGGTCTTGCCGCTGGCGATATAGCCGTGCTCTAGCGCGTACTGCAAATGCCCTTCGCTGCGGTTGATGCCGTCCACATGGAAACCGGCTTTCGTCAGTTCCAGCGCGTATTTGCCGCCCAGCAGGCCAAGGCCCACCACGAGATAACGTTTTGTTTTATCAAGCATATTCCACCTCCGCGCCCAAGGGCTTGATGGCTTCAAAGAAATTCGGCCAGCTTTTTGTAATGGCTTCGGCATCGTCCACGGTCAGGGGGATGCCCGTACTCAGGGCCAGCACCGCAAGGCTCATGACCACACGGTGGTCATTGTGCCCATGCAGAACACCTGCCGGAGCGTGCAGCCTGTTCGTGCAGCCGTGCACCGTAATGGTGCCGCCCTCGCTTTCCAGCACGCCGCCGCAGGCACGCAGCTCGGCCTCCATGGCAGCGATGCGGTCACTCTCCTTCAGGCGTAAACGCTCTGCGTTGCGGATGACTGTAGTGCCTTCGCACAGCAGGCCCAGCACCATGAGCACAGGGCCAAGGTCCGGGCAGTCCGCAAGGTCGATGTCCACCCCGTGCAGGGGGGCCTTTTCAAAAGAGATGCCCTCTGCCGTGCGGGTAAACACCGCGCCGCAGCGGCGCAGGATATCCAGAATGGCGGCATCGCCCTGCAGCGTGTCCGGGGCAAGGCCGGTGATGGTCACGCCGCCGCACACTGCACCCAGCACCGCCGGGAACGCGGCCTGACTGTAATCGCCCTCCACGGTGTAATCGCAGGGGTGATAGTGCTGCCCGCCCGGGATGGCAAGAGTGTTTTCGTCCAGCCAATGGCTCTGCACACCGAAGGCTGCCTGCACAGAGCGGGTCATATCGATGTAGCTGCGGCTCTCCACCGGCGGGATGAGGTGCAGCGTGCTGTTGCCGGAAAGCAGCGGCAGAGCAAACAGCAGCCCACTGATGAACTGGCTGGATACATTGCCTGCAAGGCGGTATCGCCGGGGTCAGTGCCCCTTCCACGGTCAGCCCGGCAGCGCTCTGCTCAAACCGCAGGCCCTGCTCCCGGTACAGAGCTTCATACACCGACTGAGGCCGCTCCATCAGCCGCCCGCGGCCGGTGAAGGAAACTGCCTGTCCGGTCAGGCTGGCGATGGGGATGAGAAAGCGCAGGGTGCTGCCGCTCTCGCAGCAGTCCACCGGCGCGGCAAGGGGCACAAAATGCCCCAGCCCTTCCACTACAGCGTCGTCTGCGCCGGTGCGCACACGGGCGCACAGCTGTGCCGCTGCGCCCAGCGTGGCAGAGATGTCCTTGCTGAATTCCAGATTGGTGATGTGGCTGCAGCCCTCGGCCAGTGCCGCGCAGAGCACAGCACGGTGAGCCATGCTCTTGCTGGGAGGTGCGGTGATAGTGCCGCCCACGGAACGCGCGTTCTGAATCGTTACCAGCATAGGCCGTTACATATCCCGGCCAATGGCCCATGCCACCTGACGGCACTTTGCCATGGCCTGCGCGAAGGAATCCGGGGTCAGGCACTGTGCGCCGTCGCTCCATGCGTGCTGCGGGTCGTAGTGGACCTCCACTTCCAGACCGTCGGCACCGGCGGCCACGGCAGCGATCATCATAGGCTCGACCAGATTGGCCTTGCCGGTGGCGTGGCTGGGATCCACGATGATGGGCAGGTGGGTCTTTTCGTGGATGATGGGCACTGCAGAGAGATCGAGAGTGTTGCGGGTGTACTTCTCGAAGGTGCGGATGCCGCGCTCGCACAGAATGACCTGCTCGTTGCCGCCGGCCATGATATATTCGGCGCTCATGATCCACTCCTCAATGGTGTTGCACAGGCCGCGCTTGAGCAGCACCGGCTTGTGCATCTTGCCAACGGCCTTGAGCAGCTGGAAGTTCTGCATGTTGCGGGCACCGATCTGCACCACGTCCACGTACTCCTCAAACTCCGGGATGCGGTCCTCGCTCATCAGCTCGGAGACGATGGGCATGCCGGTGGCCTCGCGGGCCTTTACCATATCCAGAATGCCCTCGGTCTCAAGGCCCTGGAAGGAGTAGGGAGAGGTGCGGGGCTTGTAGGCACCGCCGCGGAACAGGGTGGCACCGCCGGCCTTCACGCCCTGTGCAATGCGCAGAGCCTGCTCTGCGCCCTCAATGCTGCAGGGGCCTGCCATGACGGCGATCTTTTCCTTGCCGCCGATCTTCACGCCGCCGCAGTCGATGACGGAATCTGCCGGGTGGAACAGGCGGTTTGCACGCTTATAGGGCGCGGACACGCGGGTGACGTTGTCGATCCACGGGTTTGCCAGCACATCCCGTTCATCGATCTTGGTGGTGTCGCCCACAAGGCCGAACACGTTGTAGTTCTTGCCGGTGATCAGGGTCACGTCCAGACCCTGCTTCTCGAATTTGTCAACGATCTTTTCCAGTTCATCCTTCGGAGTCCCTTTTTTGGTGGAGATGATCATAGTGATAATTTCCTTTCGTTTTTACATCACGATATGCGCCTTGCTGGAGCCGTCGGTGCGCAGCAGCTGGGCCAGATAGATGCAGGCGTGCAGGTAGCCCTGCGGGCCTTCGCCGATGAAGTGGCCCTGACAGCCAAAGGACACCACGTCCGTCTTGCGGAAAGGCTCCCGCTCGTCCGGGGCGTGCAGCATCACTTCCACGGCGGGTACGCCGCACAGGCGCAGCGCATCCAGAATGGCCACGCTGTAGTGGGCGTAGGCACCAGGGTTCAGCACGATGCCGTCCACCCGGCCCGCTGCGGCCTGAATTTCGTCCACGAGGTCGCCCTCGTGGTTGGATTGGCAGCAGTCGGTCTCGATGCCCAGCTGTTCGCAGCCTGCCTGCACATAGTCCATGATGGCGTTATAATCCAGCTCACCGGGCACGCCCGGCTCTGACCAGCGCATGATGTTGAGGTTCGGGCCGTTAAGAATCAAAAATTTCATCCAGTGCCTCCATGGCGGCATGCAGGGCATCGTCCAGCGTGCCGTTGTTGGGAATGACGGCATCTGCCGCTGCCAGATACAGCGGACGGCGCTGTGCTTCCATCTGGCGCAGTGCGTCCATGCTGGAAGAAAGCGGCCTGCCGCCGCCCACGGCCAGCGCATCCACCGGTCGGTCGATGAACAGAATGACACCGTTCTGGTGCAGAGCACGCAGATTCTCCGGCTTTTTTACAATGCCGCCGCCGCAGGAAATGAGCTGTCGGCCCTCTTTGCCAAAGCGCTGTGTTTCGGCAGTTTCCTTTGTGCGGAAGCCGTCCTCGCCCTCGGCTGCAAAGATATCCGGGATGCTGCGGCCGTCGGTCTTTACGATCTCCTCATCCAGATCCACAAAGGTACGGCCAAGGCTCTTTGCCAGCATCCTGCCGAGGGTGGTCTTGCCGGAAGAGGGCATCCCGATCAGGGCAATGTTCAGCATGTCGCGGCGCAGTGCGGCAGTGATGCGCCGAATTTCAACCGGCGCATCCTCGAACTTGCGGTCCAGAAAATATTCTGCGGCATACACCGCCTGCGCCACCAGCATTTCAAGGCCGCCCACAGCCACCGGCACGCCCGCTTCCTCGGCGCGGAGGATGAGCTCGGTCTTGTCGGGGTTGTACACCACATCCACCACAGCTTCAAGGTCTGGCATGGCGGCAACGTCCAGATTGCACACGCCTACATTGGGGTACATGCCGGCCGGTGTGGTGTTTACCACGATCTGCGCCCCGCTGGAAACGGCCTCGGCATAGCTCAGTTCGCCCTTTTCCGGGTCCGGATGGCGGCTGACGGTGAGCACCTTTGCCGCACCTTTGTCCCGGGCCACAGCGCTGGTGGTATTGTGGGTGCCGCCGGTGCCCAGAATGAGCACGGTTCTGCCTGCAAAATTCACGCCGTGGGCGTCGCACAGGTGGGCAAAGCCCATATAATCGGTGTTATAGCCGTAGAGCAGGCCGTTTTTGTTCACCACCGTGTTCACCGCCCCGATGGCCTTGGCCCGCGGATCGATGTAGGAGCAGTATTCCATCACCAGCTTTTTATAGGGGATGGTCACATTGATGGCCTTGAACTGCCGCTTTGCCAGAAAGGCCCGGGCCTCTTCCTCGGTGGGCAGAGGGCACAGGTCGTAGTGGTAGCCGCAGAGCATCTCGTGGATGATCTTGGAGTAGGAGTGGCCGAGTTTTGCGCCGATGAGTCCGTATTCCATTTTACTCGTCCTCCTTCCGGAAGCTGGTGGGGTGGGTCATCCATGCCGCGCCGTAGCGTGCCGTGAGCAGGTCGCCCACAGCCAGTGCGGCGGCGCAGGTCTGCACGATGGCGGCTCTGGGCACGATGCAGGGATCGTGACGGCCCTGAATGGACAGCTGCGCGTCCTTTTTGGCAAGATAGTCTACTGTATCCTGCTGCTTGTAGATGCTGGGTGTGGGTTTGACCACGGTGCGGAACACCACCGGCATCCCATTGGCGATGCCGCCGTTGATGCCCGCATTGTGGTTGGTGGCGGTGACGACTGCTCCCTCCGGCGTCATGCGGAAGGCGTCGTTTGCTTCGGAGCCGCGCATCCCGGCAAAGCCGAAGCCGGTGCCGAACTCGATGCCCTTGACGGCGGGGACGGAGAACACCAGATGTGCGATCTCGCTTTCCACGCTGTCAAAATAGGGTTCACCGATGCCTGCCGGCAGGCCGAGGATGGCGGTTTCCAGCATCCCGCCCACGCTGTCGCCCTCCGCACCGGCGGCACGGATGGCGGCTTTCATGGGTTCTTCTACGGTTTCATCCAGCACCGCAAAGCCCTCGGGCTTGCTGGCAAGGGCTTCCACCTGAGCAGAGAGCTGTGCGGCATCATCCTGTGCAAAGCGGGTGTCCGCAATGCCAGCGCACTCTGCGATATGGGTGGTGATGTCGATGCCCGCACGGCGCAGTGCGCTCAGCACAATGGCACCGCCCGCCACAAGGGCGGCCGTCACCCGGCCGGAGAAGTGCCCGCCGCCGCGCGCATCCTGAAAGCCGTGGTACTTGGCATAGGCGGTATAGTCTGCGTGGCCGGGGCGCAAAAGGTCTGCGGTCTTGGCGTAATCGCCGCTGCGGGTGTTGGTATTTTCGATCATCAGGGCAATGGCGGTGCCGGTGGTGCGGCCGTTCACCACGCCGGACAGCAGCTGCACGGCATCTGCCTCCACCCGGGGGGTGGACAGGCCGTCGCCCCGGGCACGGCGCTTGTCCATGCAGGCGGCAAGAAATGCCTCGTCCACCGGCAGGCCTGCGGCCATGCCGTCCAACACCGCGCCGATGGCGCGGCCGTGGCTCTCGCCGAAAATGGTCAGCGAAAGGTCGCTGCCGAATGTATTTTTCATGGCTTACTCCTCAATGCCCAGCAGGGGACGCAGGCCCTCCACCGGGATGGTTTCGGCGCGCCAGCAGCCCAGACCCGGCACCTTGATAATGGTGATGACTGCTGATCGCTGACGAGCCGACCTCCGCGCTTGACGTGACCGTGCAGAAGAAGATTCTTGATCATCTCCAGATGCTCACCGATTCGTTGGGAACCGCAGTGCTGTTCATCACCCATGACTTGGGTTTGGCGGCTGAGCGTGCGCAGCACATCGTGGTTATGTACAAGGGGCAGGTCGTTGAATCCGGCCCGTCTCTGGAAGTGCTGCAGCATCCGCAGCATCCATACACCAAGCGACTGGTGGCGGCGGCGCCGTCGTTGGCCTCGCAGCGCATCATCTCCGTCAAGGAGCATGGTGGCGATGCCAGCGGCGTGATGGAACACAAGGTGAATGAAGATTCCCTGAAGTCCGGCGAATCCATCATCACGGTGGATCATCTGACACGCGAGTTCAAGCTGCCGCGCAAGAAGGAGATGTTCAAGGCCGTTGACGATGTGAGCTTTTCCGTCAAGAAGGGTACCACGCTGGCAATTGTGGGCGAGTCCGGTTCCGGCAAGTCCACGGTGGCCAACATGGTGCTGAAGCTGCTTGAACCGACCTCAGGCACCGTCACTTATGAAGGCAAGGACATTTCCGGCTTCCAAGGCAAGGAATTGCTTGACTTCCGCCGCCACGTGCAGCCGGTATTCCAGAATCCGTATGGCTCGCTTGACCCGATGTACTCCATTTACCGTTCCATCGAAGAACCACTGCGTATCCACGGCATTGGAGACAAGAAGAGTCGTGCTGCCCGCGTGCGTGAGTTGCTCGATATGGTGGAACTGCCGTGGTCCGTGCGTTTCCGCTACCCGAACGAGCTTTCCGGTGGTCAGCGTCAGCGCATCGCCATCGCACGAGCCATGGCTCTCGATCCGGACGTGATTGTCTGCGACGAGGCCGTATCCGCTTTGGACGTGCTGGTGCAGGATCAGGTGTTGCGATTGCTCAATGACCTGCAGACGGAAAAGGGCCTGAGCTACCTGTTCATCACCCACGATTTGGCGGTTGTGCGTCAGATCGCCGATGAGGTTGTGGTGATGCAGCACGGCAAGCTTGTGGAGCACGCCACCACTGACGAGGTCTTCGACCATCCGCAGAAGCAGTACACCCGTGATCTGCTTGGCGCCATCCCCGGCGGCAAGCTGCAGCTCGGTCTTGACTGATTTGATGCGATAACATCATCAAGATAAGCCTTCGGCATGTGCCGAGGGCTTTTCTTGTATGCAAGCTAGGCTAGAACGCTATGACGATCACTATCACGACTTCCAATGTGAACGGAATCCGAGCGGCAAAACGCAAAGGCATCGAGGAGTGGGCCGGACGCAACACACCTGACGTGTGGTGTATGCAGGAGGTGCGTGCCCCGCAAAACGAAATCGATCCTATTTTCGACGAATTCGGTTTCGAATACTCAACGGCGGGACGTATTTCCGATCAGAGCGAACTGCATCGTATGAACGAGATTTGCCGTATCAAGGGGCGTGCCGGCGTAGGTCTGTTGTCGGCATTGCCGGTTGTCGACAAACGATATGGATTGCCGGGACTTGAGGATGACGTCGATTCCGGCCGTTGGATCGAAGCGGACATGCAAACTCCACAAGGCTATGTCATTACCGTGGTTTGCGTGTATGTGCATGCGGGAAATACCGATGATCCGGAAAAAATGAAGCAGAAATACCGTTTCCTCGACACCATGCTGATACGCATGGAACAGTTGCGTGACGAGGCAGCACACGGCGGAAAACAAGCGGTGCTCTGCGGTGATTTCAACATCGCGCACACGCCGCTCGACATCAAAAACGCCAAAGCCAACGAAACGCATGCCGGATTCCTCCCCGAGGAGCGCGCATATGTCGACAAATGGTTGGGAGAACTGGAGTTTGTGGATGTGATGCGTAATCTCGCCGGAGACATCCAAGGACCGTACACATGGTGGAGCCAGCGCGGTCGTGCATTCGACAACAATGTCGGCTGGAGGATCGACTATCAGTTCGCAACACCGGAACTGGCGGAAACGGCCTGCGGATTCGTGATCGATAAGGCTCCGACCTACGACCTGCGCTGGTCCGATCATGCGCCGCTCAGCATTATGTATGACATTTAAGCCACTTTTTATCGTGAACAGACTGGGAATTGGAATATCACACCCCGATTCCCAGCCCATATTAAGCATAGGTGCTAGGCTATTCACGGTTGCAACTGTTATGAAATGAGGAACATCATGGGATTGTTTGGATTCGGTAAGAAGAAGCATCAGAGCAAGGAAGCTCTTGAAGCGGCCGCCGGAGAAAACGAAGAGGCTGTCGACGCAGCTGAAAACGTTGACGAAGCTCAGGAAGTCGTGGCGCTTCCGGAGCCTTCCGCTGAATACGAGGGCCGCGGTGACGAGCATGGTCCGTGGGATGTGGAAGATGAGAACGTTCCCGACTACGACGAGTACCTCGATATGGGATCATATTATCTGCCGTTCCTGAAGGGCATTGAATTGCGAGTGAAGGCCAACCGTGCCACCCAGCAGGTTCTTGGCACCACCATCACCTACGGTTCCTCCAGTGTGGAGATTGAGGCATTCGCGGCACCGAAGACGCTCGGATTGTGGGATGACGTTCGTGCCGACCTGATTGAAGCCAACAAGGACGCGAAGGAAGTCGAAGGCGTATTCGGCACCGAACTGGCATTGCCGGTTACCGTCAAAGGTGGACGCAAGGTGCTTACCCGCATCGTAGGCGTCGACGGTCCGCGTTGGATGTTGCGCGGCATCTTCTCAGGCAAGGCTGCCACCGATCCTGAGGGTGAGGAAGCAAAGGCATTGAACCAGTTCTTCGCTGATATTGTGGTGGAACGAGGCGATGATCCGTTGGCGCCACGCGACCTTATTCCCATGCATCCGCCGGTCGCTCCGGCCGAACGCAAGGCTGCGAAGGCAGCTGCGGAAGAGGCTGAGCAGAAGACTGAGATTCCCGGCAAACCGAAGGGTCCATTCGACTCCGACCAGCAGGTTGAGGTCAAGACCACGCTGTCTCGTGGACCGATGTTCTCCGAAGTGCGTTGAGCCGCTTGAACCGATAGCTAATACGTATGGCTGAAACCGAAGCGAAAAAACGAACTGGTCTTGGTGCGCTTGCCGACGCCGGTAATACTGACGATTTTTCCGTGATCGACGCCATCGGCGGTCCGAGAGGCGTTATCGAATCGATGCTGCCGGGCGTCGTGTTCGTGGCACTGTTCGTCATCACGTCCAATTTGCAACTGACCATCGGCGTGTCCGCTGCGTTGGCCGTGCTGCAGGTGATCGTGCGCCTGTGCCAACGACAGTCCGTCATGGGAGCGGTATCAGGCTTGCTGGCAGTAGGTATCTGCCTGATCTGGGCATGGAACAGTCACGAGGCACGTAACTATTACATGTTCGGATTTCTCACCAACGCCTTTTACGTTGTTTTGCTGACGATTTCACTGCTGGTCCGGGTGCCTGGCTTAGGATTGGTCATCGAGTTCATCCGAACGTTACCGACTGAACATTTTCGTGCCTGGCTTGCCGATTGGCGAGGTGACAAGGCGCTCAATCGCGCCTATACCATCATCACCGCAATGTGGGTTGGAGTGTTCGCGCTGCGTCTGATCGTGCAGGTGCCGCTCTATCTCGGCAATCACGTCGGCTGGCTGGGAACAGCGCGTCTGCTGATGGGCATTCCGTTCTGGGCGCTCGCGATTTGGGTCTCGTATCTGATCGTGGCGACGCCAATGCACCGACATAAGATGATGCAGGAAGTTTCTGAAGACGATGCTGAGGCAGCACAAACTACCGAAATGAGGGAAGAGCACTGATGGAATCGACCATCCGCATTGAACGGTACGCCGACCAGGGTCGTTGCGTCGGTCATATTGACGGACGTGTTGTGTTCGTGCGATTCGCATTGCCGGGCGAACTGGTCCGTGTCGCATTGGACGAGCCGCATGATCGTGAGGATCGCTTCTGGACAGGCGAAGTGGTGGAAGTACTCGAAGCGAGCGAAGACCGTACTGATCCAATATGGTCGTTGGCTGGACCCCTTGCCATGGGCGGTGGTGTCGGCGGCGCTGACTTGGTGCATGTGTCGCTTGCAGGGCAACTGAAATGGAAAGTCACGTCGGTGGCCGAACAGATGGCAAGACTCGGCCACGTCGACGTGGAAGTGCCCATTGAGCGTATGTCGGAAGACGATGCGGAGCGAGGTTTGCATTGGCGTACTCGCATCGAGATGATTGCTGATGCTGATGGGCGTCCGTCGATGCACCGTCGAGGCACGCATGTGCGCGTTCCGATTGATACCATGCCGTTGGCCAGCCGTACGTTGCTGGAAGTGGCCGAACGTGAGCATGTGTGGGAAGGGAGCTTCGAACCGGGTTCCCAGATTCGTCTATCCGTTCCGGAACCTCGCGATAATGCGCCGATTTCAGACAATTACGCCGTGCTTGTGAACGGCGAGGTGGTTGCTGGAAGCCGTGAGCTTACGGAAAAGGTGATTGTCGCCGGCCGTGAATTCGAATACAATGTGGATGCAGGCGGTTTCTGGCAGATGCATAGGCATGCGCCGATCGCTTTGACCAACCATGTGATCGATTTGGTACGCGGCGAGCTTGACGGTGCCAAATCCGCATGTCTGTGGGATTTGTATTCCGGTTCGGGTCTGTTCACGCTGCCGTTGGCCACGCTGACGGCGGAGCGCACTCGCATGTTGAGCGTCGAAGGCGGCAAAACTGCGGTAAGGAACGCGCAACGTAATTTGAGGCACATTCATCTGGGTAATGTCGATGCGCGTGTGGGCGACGTGGTAATAAACCCATAATAGGTTCATTTGAGGTGCAATT
>ENA-OQHL01000804-OQHL01000804.1-human-gut-metagenome-genome-assembly--contig:-NODE-804-length-19318-cov-6.062894_pt1 | contig 19318 bp, 13 predicted proteins | sample MGYA00242565_ERZ504723 | MGnify/ENA primary metagenome ERZ504723 (study PRJEB26092, sample SAMD00036211) | human gut metagenome | host: Homo sapiens | study: EMG produced TPA metagenomics assembly of... | reverse complement strand
CCAGCATCCGGTACAGCCATGGCAGTCGCCGCGATCGCAGGTACAGCCGGCGTGCCGGTCCCGAAAACAGCGGATCCTCCATCGCGATGAGATACTGATGGGTGTCGAGCATGACGTTGCGCATGCCAGCACGACGAAACCAACCGCCCCAGCGGAGTAGTCGGAAACCGTCATGGAATACGATCACGGTTTCCGGACGCAGCACGGCGCGCAACCGGGCGTAAGCATCGCGGTAGAAGCGCTTCAGAAACCGCAGTGAGACATACGTGCTACCGGAAGCCTCATGAGAGTCTTTCGCCGTGTTCGACGTGCTATGGAACACCGACCAGCTCACTGGTTCGTTGAGTACTTCGATGCTGTGCAGGGCCGGTTCGTCGCGGTATCGGCGAGCCAATCGCTCCAGCACGTTCAGCGTGTACTCCACCAAGTCCGTATTCTGCGCCCATTTGCACACACCCGTCAGACCGCCGTTGTCGAAACCATTCTGCGATTCGGGAACGGTATGCAGGTCAATCATAATCTTCAATCCCGTCTCCCGCGCCCAACGGAACGCGCGGTCGAGGTACGTGATGCAGCCCGGATGCCCGGGCCAGTCGCCGAAGATGAAATACGGTATGGGAATGCGTACGAGGTTGATTCCGTGACCGACGATAATACGGAAATCCTCCAGGGTGATGTAGGTTTCGCGGTGCCGGCGCAGTTCCTCGGCGAGATTCCGTTCGGACCAGAGGGATACGTGCGTGCGGTGCATCCAGATTTCATCGTCTTCGGCGCTGCGGGTGAACGGTTTCGGATCCATCCATTTCTCCAGCACCAGCCAGTTGCCGAGGTTCACGCCGTCGATTCGCTCATCGATGCCTAGCACCATGCGTCTCACCGCCCTTACGCTCGGGGGTTGCCCGACTTTTCGTTTCCGTCCATCACAACCCATGGCAAAACCCATTCGGCCCAATGGGCCAAGGAACCGTGCGTCATTCGCAACATTCCTTGGTCCATTGTATGCGCCCCGCGAGCGGCCACACGGCCGCTCGGAATCGGATCACGACCGGATCAGGGTCGTTGAATGATCGTGGTGGCCGCCCGGGCGGGATCAGTCGACAGGCTTCGTTTCGTCCGCCTCATAATCGAAGAAATCAAAATCGGCGGTCTTCTCATGCAGCGAAGCATCAGTGACGGCAATACCGACCATAGTGCCGGTGAACTCACCGAACTTGCAGTATTCGTCAGAGAACGTGGTGGTATCGAAATCCGGACCGATCTTGGTCCAATTCTCGCCATCATAACCCCATTCGAACCAAGTGCGACGGCCCTCAATGTTCAAACGGAAGTAAATCGGCTTATCTTCCACGGCAACACGAGTGTCAAGCATTTCCGTCTTTTCGCCGTTTTCGAGACGCACGATCGAAATCGCGCTGCCACCAAGCGTCTGCGAATAATACTTGCGCAGGAAAATGTTATTCATGTTGTCGTAGTAGATGGTCAAGCCAGCGCTGTGCTGGTAGACTTCCGGCTCGAACTCCATCTTGGTGGTCACCGTGGCATACACGCTCGTCAGCTTGCGAGTAAGCAGGCTCGTACGATTCAGCGAGGCAAGCGATTCTTCACCGCGAACACGCAGCCAGCCCGGGCGTTCCGTAGCATTCGCAAACGTGCTCGGCATCTGACGCGGCGAGTAATACCAGTTGCCCAATTCGCCGCCATCAAAGTCATCAAAGTTCGGAATCTCCGGCATCGGCACATCCGGCAGATTCGGTTCCTCAACCTCAATCTTCGCCAGATTGGAACCGTCAGCCATACGCAGCCAGCCATCAGACGTCCACTGCATCTTCTGGATAGCGGTTTCACGACCAAGCGTGCAACGCAATTCCGGCACAAACGGACGGCTCGTCAAATGCACCAAATAGGTTTCGCCGTTCGGCAAATCAACATACGAGCCATGGCCGGACTTTTGCAGCACGGAATCCGGATTGAAATAACGCGGCTTCAGATGATCGTCATCGGCACGCTCATTCGAATCCTTCGGCTGTGACGTAACCAGCGGGCCATTCGGATCCGGCTCGTACGGACCCCACACATTGCGGGAACGCCCCATGGTCACGGAATGGTTGTAGCCAGTACCGCCCTCAGCGCACATAATGTAATACCAGCCATCACGCTTGGTCAGATGCGGAGCCTCAATGCAGCCACGATCAGTAGCGCCACGCCAAATACGCTTCGGATAGCCGACCACATGTTTGGTTTCCGGATCATATTCCACGCAGCAGATCACACCCGGCTTCTCGTAGCCTTCGCGGGTCTCCCACTCCAAGCTGACGATGTACTTCTTGCCATCATCGTCATGCAGAATGGACGCATCGAAACCGGAGGAAGTCAAATACACCGGCTCGCTCCACGGGCCTTCAATATTCTTCGACTTAATAAGATAATTATTCACGTCGAAATAGCGCGCATTCATGGAATTCATAACACCATAAATCACGTAGAACATGTCCTCTTCCTCACAATACGTGAGGCAAGGAGCCCAAATGCCCTTAGCGCTCGGCAGCTTGGTAAGGTTCGGATTCGTGTCATCGGTAAGCACATGGGTAAGCAGCTCCCAATGCTTCATATCCTTCGAATGGTAGATCGGAATGCCAGGGAACCATTCGAATGTGGAAACGGCAACATAATAGTCGTCACCTTTACGGCAAATGGCCGGATCAGGATTGAAGCCTTTAAAAATAGGATTCTGCAGCATTATCTCTCCTTTGATTTCTGCTTTTCTTTTTTCGTTTTTTACTTATTGCGATTTTGCTTTAGTTATTGCGGCGCCCGCCGCTTACTGCAGTGTTATTTGGTTACTGCAGTGTCCGCCGGAGTCTGCGATGCTCTATTGCTGACACGCTCCAAGGCCGCTCTGGCCAGTCTTTACGGTCTCAACAGAGCATCGCAGACTCCGGCTCGTAACGCTTTTGCGTTACGTTGCGTTGCACTTACGTTGTGTTACGCAAGTTGATGTTTTTAGTGAGTTTTTCCTTTTTTAAAGGATGGGAGGGAGGGGGAACCAGGATTGGGCTATGCAGCGGCCTAGGTCCCAAGAGTCCCAGCCGATCCAGCCAGGGGTGTTGACCGTGTCGGTGAGCAGCTTGTAGTTCCAGTAGTAGAAGCCGCTGCCGTTGCTCCATGCTTCAAGCTGCGACTTGGCAACGCCTTGGTAGAGCGCACGCTTTTCTTCGGCACTGAGCGTTTCCGCCTGCGCACCTTCCTCGCCGTTGAGCACGCTCTGGCCGCCGTGGGTGTCCACACCACAGCCGACCGAGTTGAACAGGCACCACTCGCCCACAATCACCGGGAAGTATTCGCTCATTTCGGCGACCACCGGAGCGTACGTGTTGCGCACGAAATCGTCGTAGCCTTCCACGGTCTGCGGGCAACCCATCATTTCCGCGGCCATCAAGTACTGGTGGGTGTCGAGGATCACGTTTTTGAACTCTGACGCAAGCTTGCCATCTGCGCCACGCATGAAGTCCTTCCACTGTTCGATATCGAATCCATCATGGAATACCACAGCCTTATCAGTCGGCAAAGCACCCTTGTCGACGTCGCGCAGGCGACGATATGCGGTGATGTAGAAGTTCTTGAGCCAGTCGAATTCAATCGGACCGGTGCCTTCCGCAAGTTCGGCATCGACGGCCTTGTATCGTTCGGTCACGTTCATCATCGGCCAGGACGTGGTGGTGTTCGGCTCGTTGATGATTTCAATGCCCATCAGCGCTTCCCTATTGCCATAACGCTTGGCAAGACGCTCGAGCACACTAAGCACGAATTCAACCTCTTCCGGCAGTTGTGCCCACTTGCACACGCCGGAGATGCCGCCATTGTCGAAACCGTTCTGGCTCATCGGAGCGGTATGCAAATCAATAAGAATCGTCAAACCGTATTTTTCAGCCCAGTTGAAAGCCTTATCAAGTTCATCAATACACCCAATGAACGGTGCTCGATCGCCGAAGATGAAATACGGTACCGGAATTCGTACGGAATTCAATCCCCATGATTTGATGGTGGCGAAGTCGCGTTCGTTGATGTATTCGGCGCGATGCGTTTTGATGCGTGCCTCATAGACGGCCGGGTCGAGCTGCGTCGGCAGGTAATATTCGTCGTCGGCGGTAGTGCCATCGAACAATGCCGGGTTCATCCACTTTTCCAGAACCAGCCAGTTACCCAGGTTCACGCCCTTGATGTAATTGAGACCCATATGCACTCCTTCGTACGTTTTCACCATAGTTTCTATTACTTAGTAACTACTTAGTTAAATGATAATACATTTTTCTTCTCTGCGCAACTTGTAACGAAAAAGCGTTTGCCCACGGCGACCAGTAACCAATCATCACAGACAAACGCCCTGCAACACAACACCGGCTTGCGAAGGTGGCAGGAAGAGAAGGGAAAATCCACCACCCGGCATTCAACAAACCGTTGCCACAGCCAAGCTGACGCGTTACGCACACATCCGCGTCAGCCAGGCAACTCCCCGTCAGTCCAACACGAATGCGTTAAACAAAAACGGAGCAAGCGTCACCTTGATACCATGATCGACATTGCAAGGATCAGCAAATTCAAAACCCTCGGCATCGTCACAAATCCTTCGGATTCATCAATTTGCAATTGTTCGCTTCCTTACGGAAAACCCCGGACCCGATCGAGAAGGGGAAAACGACGGATCCGGGGCAATCATTCAAGGAAGGATTACTTACTTGACCTTCTTGATGGCCATGATGAAGAAGCAGCCGATGATGGCCAGGGCGATGGCGGTCGGGAAGGCGAAGTTATAGCCGAGGGACACCACGATGGTGGACATGACGACCGGGCCGCACATCTGGCCAAGGGTGGTGCCCATGTTCAGAATGCCCAGATCCTTGCCAGCTTCTTCCTTGTTCGGCAGCACGTCGACGAGCAGAGCCTGGTCGACTGCGTAGTAGACGGCGTAGCCGAGGCCAGCGATGCCCGCGAACAGGTACATGCCCAAGGTGGACGGAATCAGCCACGGCATGGCGATGCCGATAGCGAAGAGCACGGAAGCTACGACAACCGGGACCTTACGGCGGCCGATGAGATCAGAAACCGGTCCAGAGATAAAGGAGCCGACCAGAGACATGACCATCATGATCATGGAGACGACGGACACGGTGACGGCTGATTCCTTAACGGACTGGCCGATGTAGTTCTGGATGATGTAGAGCTGGTAGACGTTGATCATCTGGTAGCTCATGAGCATGCAGAAACGGCCGGCGAAAGCCTTGTAGAAGTCGTGGGCGCCAGCGAACTTCGGCGGGCGGAAGGATACGAGGATGTCCTTGAAAGAGCCCTCTTCCTTCGGCAGGAAGTCAGCGGAACGTTCCTTGGGCAGAATGATCACCGCAACGATACCGCCGAGGAACATGAGCACGCCTGCAACAGCAAAGCCGACAGTCAGGTTCTCGATGAAGAATGCACCGATCATGGTACCAATCGGGGCGCCGATCGTGGAGCCTGCACCATAGAAGGCTGACATAGTGCCACGGATGCCGGACGGCACGCGGTCAGACAGCACGGCGCGACCAGCGGGGCAATCATGCAGTTGAGGCCGAACATGCAGGCGCAGTAGAAGATGGTAAGCAGCACCGCGTTATGCGTGGTGCCGGTCAGGAACAGGGTGACGCCACCGAGCACCGCACCGAAAACGATCCACGGAGTACGACGACCGAACCTGGAGCGGGAACGATCGGAGAAGTTGCCGAACATCAGGTTAGAAACCAGGGACGCCACTGCGGTGAACGCATTGACGATACCGACGAGGGCGTCCGGATCGGCGCCTTCGATGGTCTTGTAGTGCATCGGCAGCAGCACGGCGGAGACGATGCCGAGGCCTGACATCCACAGGATGCCGAACACCAGGAAGCCAGCGCCGAAGCGGATGGTGTTGACCTTGCTCAGCGGCTTGCCGGTTTCAGGAGACAGCGACGGATCCTTGTCCGCGGCTGCGATGTTGGCGTTGTACGCCACCAAACGCTCCTCTTTGCTTGCGATTGCTTCACTCATGAAACTCTCTCCTTCGATTCATGTTTCAGTAGTGTTTTTGTTGTGTGACACGGACTGCCCCGCCCAGTCAATTAACTACCAATCAGTAATTAACGTATTTGTTACCGTAAATCATTTCTGCCAAAAGCGCAAGTCAATCGTGTTCGATTTGTTGATTTTGCGAATCCGACACCATGATTCCATGTTTAGTTTTACTCTTAAGCAGAATCTCGGTTTTTATTACCTAGTAACTGCTTAGTTAAAGCGTATTACAATCTCTTTTATCTGTCACTTCTCAGCGTGTTCCAACGTTTCTGCCACACTTCCTCTCCTCCGTACTGTAACTTAGTAAGTACAAGAAAAGGAGAGAGCATGCGCCGCCGAATCGAAGATAAACGCAGGAAACGAATGAGCGCCGAAGATCGCAGAAAAGCGATACTCGAAACCACCGTTTCATTCATCTCCCAATTCGGCTTCTGGGGATTCACCATTCGCGACGTGGCACAAGCTCAGAACATCACCGAAGCAGGCCTCCTTTACTACTTCAAATCCAAAGAACAACTCCTTGAAGAAACCCTCAAATACGCCGACCGCACCAACCAAATCGCCATTGCAGAGCATCTTGGCGTTGAAGGCGTGACCGGCGAAGTTTTGCAAGACGGCATCGCATACCATTGCGCTCTCGGACTCAAGGCCATCTCCACAGGAACCGTGGAAACCAACGCAGACCGACCCGAAATGGTTCGTCTCTACACTCTGCTCGAAAGCGAGGCCCTAAGCAAAGACCATCCGGTGCACAAGTATTTCGAACAGCGCGAAATCAATCTGCTGAAGGAATACACGTTCGCAGCCAAACGAGATGACGTCGCCTATCCGGAACGCACCGCACTGCAGGTGCTATCCGCCATGGAAGGGTTGCAATTGCGGTGGCTCAACGGATCTCAAGATGTCGATTTCGTTGGGGAATGGAAGGCCCTGATCGACCTTCTCATTCCCTAAACGTTCTCTTTGCGGCGATTTCAGCCTGCGATCACCACAACATTCCAGCGGCCGATTGCCAATGGATCACCCTCCTTGACGGCTGTACCCTCCTTCAGTACGACTTCAGCAGTTGCAGCCTCATCAATATTGCCGTCGGTGGCGATGACGACCGGAGCGACCACCACTTCACCTGCAACCGGGCTTGCAACGGTAACTTCGTCGGCGGAATAATTGAGCAGATACGTCACGTTCTCGCCGAGGGCATTCACACCCTGACGAACCGAGATCTGGCCCGCGAGCGCGGTTCCGGCAACGGCAACACCAGCATGTTCCACAGCCTCGCGCATAACCGCACGAATGGAATCGGCGTCAAGCAGCGTAGCAATCCACTCGGCATCGCCCTTGCCGAATGCGTGACGGGTGACCGCGGCGTAATCCTTCCAAGCATAGTGGCCGTAGGATGCGAGCACCTCAGTATCAGCGTCGGCGTTCAACAGTTCGATCAGCGACTGAGCATCGGTGGACGCGGTTTCGGCGAGCGCACCTGCGAATTCCACGGAAACGTGGCCATTCGGGCGGGTGAACTGGCTGTAAGTCATGCCGAACACGTCGGTGAGATTGTGCGGAGCGCGGTCGGCCCAAACGGTCACTTCGTCATCGGATACGAAAGAACGCATGGTGGAAACCAAGTGGCCACCATTTTCAACGAACGTACGCAAGCGATCCGTAGTTTCCTGAGACGTGCAGTAGAGCGCCGGAGTCACGATCATCTCATACTTGGCGAGGCGTTCGGCCGGAGCATCGGACGGCACGAAATCGCATTCGACGTTGAGCTCGAACAGCGCGTCGTACACGTTGCGCACCACGTCGTTGTACTTGAGGTTGCCGCCGAACGGGAAGCCCGCTTCGATGAGGAACCAGTCGAGCGCGGTGAGCGACTCGTTGCTGACCATGATGGCCACCTTGTTCTGCTTCTTCAGGTGAACGAGGCGCTCCCCCACTTCCGGCTTGCCGATTTCGTGTCCGAACACGCCTGCCTCGCGGTAGGTCGGGTTCGGTTCGAGGTCGTGGCTCAGCAGACCCTTCCAGTAGGTTTCGAACGAATTGTGGATGGAATGCCAGTGCCAGTATTCCACCATGTCAGCGCCGGAGGCCAAGTGCGAGTAAGCCTGCAGACGAAGCTGTCCCGGGAACGGAACCCAGCCATGCTGACCCTGCGCTTCGGTTTCGAGCACGAGGAAGTTCTTGCCGTCCTTGGTGGAACGGGTCATATCGCCGCCGAATGCGATTTCCTTACCGGTCAGATCGTCTTCGGTCGGATGGTAGATGTCGACGCCGGTGATGTCCACTGCGGTCGCGGCCTTGAAGTGGTCGACGGCCGGCTGCACGCCGAAGGAATAGCCACGCCATTCGAAATCGAAATTGTGGGTGATGAACTGGTCGTCATGAGCGTATTCGCGCACAATATCGGACTGCCACTGCAGGAAGGCACGCACCTGATCGCGACGGAACTTGTCGAATTCGCCGCCGAGGGACTCGTTAATCGTGGCGGTCACATCCGGGAAGTCCTCCCAGGAATTGATGCGGTTCGACCAGTAGTCAAGACCGAAGCGATGGTTCAGCTCGTTCAGATCGCCATCGAACTTCTCATACAGATACTTGATGAATAGGCGCTGCATGTCGTTGGACACGGAATCGTAGTACTTGGTTTCGTTATCGACCTGGTAGCCGATCACTGCCGGATGGTCGGCAACGTGGGAGATCAGCTTGCGGATCACGCGTTCACCGTAGAAACGGTAGGTGGCATTGACGATGTCCATGATCTGGCGTGCGCCATACTTGCCTTCACCGTTCGGGGTGACCGCGAGCACGCTCGGGTCAAGCTTGACGAGCCAGCTCGGCACTGCGTAGGTCGGGGTGCCTACGATGACGTCGATGCCCGCGCGCTGTGCTGCGTCGAGTGCGCGGTCAACGTAAGTGAAGTCGAATACGCCCGGCTGCGGTTCGCAGGTGCTCCACGTGGATTCGGCGATGCGAATGACGTTCAGCCCCGCTTCCTTCATCATCCTCATGTCTTCATCGACGCGGTCGATGCCTTTCATCATGAGGTACTCGTCGTAATATGCGGCACCGAAAAGAATGTGATCTGCCTCGTAACGACTCATGGATCCTCCATCGTCTTCATTGACTTGTTACTAGTTACTACTTGTTGCTACGTCTAAGGTTGTTCTTTTGCGGTATCCCCGAGTTTTTCTCAAGTATCCGTATCTAACAGCCATTAGATATAAGAAATATAAATCTTCCCGATTCAGCTGTCAAGAACTGCAAAATTTCAGGCGTGTCTTACCTAACAACCATTAGATACAGCGTTTCCCCTTGACCAAAACCAACCAATCACCGCAATCCACACAAAAAGCTATCCCAGCGAGCAAATCTTTCCAGCCACTGGAGCAAGCTTCCCGCAAACACACCTCCAAAAGTCCTGATTCTTCCAGCTAGTGGAGGAATTGAGACACAAAAGGCCATAGAAACACAGTTCGCAAGAAAACTGCACACGGCTTAGCGGTAGCCGTCCCAGACAGGTGAGGGGAAGATCATCTTTTCGAAGGCAAGCCATTCATCGTAGAAATCGATGGGAGGCTTACGCATCCAACGCAGTTGAATGCCGTCCATCGCTTCCAAGCTTTGACGCACCATCGCACGCATATTCTCCCAACCGCCGATTTCAGGCGGCAATTTCCATGTGTACTGGGAATAGTGTTCCCACACGTATTTCGGACGATTCTCGAAATAGTCGTGCAACGGATGATCCTCACTGAACGACTCAGTTTCTAACACCATGTATAGCTGCAGCAAGCTGCGTCGGCTCGCATTGTAACGTACCAAAAAACGCAAGTACGCGGGAAACAGCATGCCTTCCGGATCACTGCCGGGTAGTCCCGACGCAGCGAAATCAGCCGGAGTGCCCTCCTGATCGTAATTGTCGGTGACCAGCAGCGACAGCAACCGTTCCTTGTTGCCGATGTAATGCAGCAATCCAGGCTGGCTCATGCCAATCGCATCAGCAATATCTTTCAACGATGTACCGTAATACCCCTTTTCCCCGATAAGACGGCTCGCCGCAGCGACGATTTCCCGCTTACGCTCCTCAGGTGTTTTACGAACACGTTTCTTCCCCTCATTAGCCATATGGACAGTGTACTATCTACTACCCATTAGACAGGCGGAAATCATATCAAACCACAACATTCCCACTCGCCACATAAAAACGGGCCGACCTTCAACAGACCAGCCCTGAATTACATTCAAAACCACTTCGAGATCACATTCAGTCAGCCTCGGCCAACCAAAAATATTCGAAAAACAGTTTTACTTCTGGAACACGTCAGGATGCTTCGGATCGCCAGGTTCGTCGGCAAGCACACCTTCGAGTCCTAAGAATTCCTGCCAGAATTCCAGCGAATTGCCATACGGAGCGGCCTGGTGGCCATGCGCCTGCAGGTTCGCCTTCGCCTCAAGCACGTCTTCCTCGCGAATGCCGTCGAAATACGATTCGAGACGCTCACGATTCGCCGGATCATAGAACAGCGATCCGATGATTTCCGTCAACCGTTCCGCACGCGCCACAGGCAGCGAATCCCAATGACGGAATTCAATGAAGTTCTTCAAACGCACATCGTTGAAATGCGTGGAAATCACATGATTGATTTCGTATGCGTTGAGTTCTCGATCAGGATACACGTCGTTCGCGTTCTCATAGAATGCAGGATGATGCAGATCAGTTCCGGGAGTTTCCAACGCTTCCGGAGTGTGCGTCAGATCAGCGAACATCATCGGCGTGCTCAGCACGTCAACCGCATAATCCTCCCAACCAAAGCGAGGATCAAACAGTCCCGGAATAACGTTCGTACGCTGGAAATCCAAATAATCCCACATGCGCTGGCGCAGCAGCGGATACGGATTCTCCCGCCCCTCGAAGTACGGAGTGTTACGGAAGAACCATGCAAGAATCGGACCGATCACCGTACCCAAACGCAACTTGGAAATCGCATCCTCTTCCGAAACATAGTCAATGCTGATCTGCGTCGAAGCAGAGCAGCGCATCATGCACGGACCAAACTGGCCGACACGACCCAAATACGCGGTCATCGCCTTGTAACGGTCCTCGGATTCACAGGAATGTCGGCATAGCCGGACTTCGGCTGATACCCGTAATTAACCAAGCGGAAGCCAAGCTCGTCAAGCACCGGATCGACTTCGCGGCGGAACGCTCCGTAAATCGTGCGCAGATCCTCCGGCTTGTGCAGAATACCCAGCGAACATTCCAGCTGGCCACCCGGCTCAAGCGACACGGAAATACCTTCGCGCCCAAGGCCAACAAGCCTGCCGTTCTCCCAGTATTCCTTGCTTTCGTCGTAATACAGGCGAATGCGGTTCAGCAACGCCTCGATGCCGTTCTCCTCGTAATAGTTCACGGCGGTATCATCGCTGTTATGCACCGGCAGATGCTCGATTTCCACGCCGAAACCGCCGGTTCCGCGCTCTTGGCAGCCTGATTCGAAGAATTTGACCAGACTTTCCACATGCTTCGGATTCGGCTCGGTAAGCAGGTGTGCGTAAGAAATTCGTGGTGCTGTCATGTTGGCAATCCTACCGAAACTCATTGATGAGCACGGCGCGATTGCTATACGAAAAACTGATAGCCAACTCTTGCGTATCCCGAATCGAGTACACATTTTCAATTACAACAGACATGCTCTGCAAGACCGACCAATAATAATTAACAGCTGTCAATAAAGTCAGAAGCAATTACCACTATTTGGAGAATTGTTTGTATATATCAATAAAAATACCGACGCTGAAGATGTTGTCCGCGTCGGTATTTTGGTCAATTCCAGTCAGTGCTTATTGATTTATCTGCCTATGATCAGGCGACTTTTTTGCTTTGCGTCGTCTCACCCTGTTGCGCGGCCTTGTGAGCCTTCTTGGCGGCTGCGATCATCAGTTTGATGCGGTTGAGCTGGTTCGCTTCGGATGCTCCCGGATCGTAATCGATGGACACGATGTTGGCTTCCGGATGCAGTCGGCGGATCTTGCCGAACATGCCTCGGCCGGTCACGTGGTTCGGCAGGCAGGCGAACGGCTGCGCACAAATCACGTTCGGACAGCCGGATTCGATGAGCTCAAGGATTTCCGCAGTCAGCAGCCAGCCTTCACCAGCCTGCACACCCACGGAAGTGACCTCGTCGGCCTTCTTCACGAGTTCCGGCATCGGCAGGTCCTGGGAGAACTTGCCGTGTGCTAAATCGATCGCCTTGTGCACAGGAGCGTTGTACATGTCAAGCGCCTTGCGCATCAGCGCGTAGCCAAGCTTGTTGCCGCCCATGCCGAGGTAATGCTCGTTCCAGTCGGAAATGTATGGGCGGGTGGTCATGAATTCCATGATGCCCGGCACCACAGCCTCGCAATTCTGCGATTCAATAACGTCGACCACATGGTTGTTGGCGTCCGGCTGGTACTTGACGAGGATTTCGCCCACCACACCGACGCGCACCTTGCGCGGCTCGTCCTTCAACGGCAGCGCGTCGAAGGATTTCACAATCTCCTTAACGAGCGTCTGATACGGCAGATACCCCTTGCCGATGAACTTGCGTGCCGTCTTGGAATAGCCGTGGTGTTCGAGCGTTTCACGCACGATGGTGTCCCACGTGTGGTACAGCTGATTCGCACTGCCTGGCGTCACCTCGTACGGGCGTACGCGATACAGGCATTTCATCAGCAGATCACCGATAATCAGCGCCTTGATGACACGATGCAACAATGCCGGAGTGGCGGTGAAGCCCGGATTGTCTTCGATGCCCTGCGTGGAAATGGCGATCACTGGAATCTGCGGATAGCCAGCATCGACCAATGCCTTGCGGATCAGGCCGAAATAGTTTGTGGCTCGGCACATGCCGCCGGTCTGTGTGATGGCGAGCGCGGTGTGTTCCGGATCGTATTTGCCGTCCAAAATCGCGTCCACGAGCTGACCGATAACCATGATGGCCGGGTAGCAGGCGTCGTTGTTGACGTATTTCAGACCGGTTTCCACGTTTTCGCGGCTGGCGTGTTCGAGAATGTCGAACTTGTAACCGCCGGAACGGATCACGGATTCCACCAAGGAGAAGTGGATCGGACTCATCTGCGGAGCCACGATGGTGTAGTCCTTCATGTCTTTGCCGAATGGCACGCGGTTGGCGTACTTCGACATGGTGGCGGAATTGTGCGCGGATTTCTTCGCTTCGCCGATGCCGTTTTCCGCGGCACGCCTGGATGCGGCTTTGACGGCTTCGGTAAGTTTCGGATTGGCTTTCATCACGGTGTCAAGCATGACTTGACGTCCCGGAGTCGGCGCCTCAGACCCGGTCTTGCGGAATTCGCCCTGCTTGTTAGACGCACTGTCTTGCTTGTTGGGCATGACTGCGGCGATTCCGCGCTGCTTGTTGCGTTCGCGTTCTTCGACGGCTGCCTTGAGCGAGCGCAGTCGGATTTTTGCCGCTCCCAAGTTGGAGACTTCGTCGATCTTCAGCATGGTGTACACGTCGGCCTTGTCGGCGAGGATTTCGCCCACCTGGTCGGTGGTGATGGCGTCGAGACCGCAGCCGAAGGAGTTGAGCTGTACGAGTTCAAGTCCCGGATAGGAGGCCACGAAGTTTGCCGCCGAGTACAGGCGTGCGTGGTAGGCCCACTGATTGGTGACTCGCAACGGCATTTTGGTGACCTTGCGGTCTTCCACATGACGGAAGCCGTCCGCGTTCTTCTTGCGCGGATCGTCTTCGTCCGCGGCGAGGAAATCACTCAGGTTGAGCTTCTCCCCCGGCTGCAGTTCGCAGATCGAATCTTCAGACAATACCACCATGCCGAGCGAGCAGATGGTTTCCGGAATGCCATGGTTGACTTCCGGATCGATGTGGTACGGGCGGCCTGCGAGCACGATGCCTCGGCAGTCATGTTCCTTCATGTAGGCGAGTGCCTTGAGGCCTTCCATCTGCACATCGTGCTTGAAGACTTCGTTTTCGGCATAGGCCGCTTTGACTGCGGTTTCGGCTTCTTCACGGGTCACGTTGGCCCAAGCGAATTCTTCGACGATACGGTCGACCATGAGTTCATGGTTGGCCATGTTGAAGTATGGGCGCATGTAACGGATGCCCTCTTCGCGCAGTTCCGGCATGTTTGCGCCGATGACCACGGGATAGTTGGCTACTACCGGGCAGTTGTAGTGGTTGTCGGTGTTGGGTACCAGGTTCTCTTCGTAGCTGACGCACGGATAGAAGATGGTTTTCACACCCTTGCTCAGCAGCCATTTGATGTGTCCGTGCACAAGTTTGGCCGGATAGCAGATGTTTTCGGATGCGATGGATTCGATGCCTGTTTCGAACAGTTCATGCGAGCTTCGTCCGGAAATCATCACTTTGAAGCCCAGCGAGGTGAGCAGTGTGAACCAGAACGGATAGTTTTCGTACATGTTGAGTACGCGCGGAATGCCGATTTCGCCGCGGGCTGCGTTTTTGTCGGTGAGTCTGCGGTAGGCAAAGCAACGCTTGTACTTGTAATCGTAGAGGTTCGGGCGATCGGAACGCTTCTTTTTCGCGTCTCCGCCTCGTTCGCAGCGGTTGCCGGTCACGTAGCGGGATCCGTCTTGGAAGGTGGTGATGGTGAGCTTGCAGTGGTTTTGGCACAGTTTGCACACGTCTCGTTCGGAGGTCATCGACAGGTTGTCGAGTTCTTCGCCGCTCAAAATGTTCGATGCGGTGTGGCGTACGCCTGCGATCACCGCTTCTTTGGTGTCGGTGGTATCGGCGTCTTCGTCTTCCGCTTCGTCGGCATAGTGCATGCGTGCGGTCAGTGCGGCACCGTATGCGCCCATGAGTCCTGCGATGTTCGGTCGGGTCACTTCACGGTCTGTGAGCAGTTCGAATGCGCGAAGCACGGCGTCGTTGAGGAACGTGCCGCCCTGCACTACCACGGTGTCGCCAAGTTCGCCGGAATCACGCAGCTTGATTACCTTGTAGAGGGCGTTGCGCACTACGGAATAGCACAGGCCTGCGGCGATGTCTTCGATGGACGCGCCTTCCTTTTGCGCCTGCTTCACGGACGAGTTCATGAACACGGTGCATCGGGAGCCCAAATCGACCGGATGGGTGGAGTTGAGCGCCGCTTGGGTGAATTCCTGAATGGTCAGACCCATGGAAATGGCGAACGTTTGCAGGAACGATCCGCAGCCGGACGAGCATGCTTCGTTCACTGCGATGGAGTCGATCACGCCATCGTTGATGGCGAGATATTTCATGTCTTGGCCGCCGATATCGATGACGGCGGTAACGCCCGGGCTGACCATTTCGGCACCGCGATAGTGAGCCATGGTTTCCACTACGCCTTCGTCGAGGTGCAGGCCGGTGGTGATGAGGCCTTCGCCGTAGCCGGTCGCACAGGATCGTGCGATCCATGCGCCTTCAGGTAGTTCGGCTTGGATTTTTTTGACGATTTGTACGGCTGCCGTCAGCGGGCTGCCTTCGTTGGTCGCATAAGAGGACCATACGATTTCTCGATCGTCGTTCACCAATGTCGCTTTGATGGTGGTGGAACCGGCGTCTATGCCCAGGAAGTGCGGTCCTTGGGCTCCTTCGAGCGTGCCTTGATGGATATGCTCGCGATGATGTCGTTCGTTGAATGCGGTGCGATCCGCTTCGGTAGCGAACAGCGGAGGCATGGTCGGAGTGTTGGACGGCAGGTTTTCCAGTTCGTCCAGTCGTGCCAGAAGGTCGGCGCAGGTTCGTGCTTCGTAATGCTTAGTCAAGGTCGTCACCATCCTGATCGGCCTGCAATGCGGCACCGTATGCCACATACAGGTGAGCGTCGGTCGGAACAATGAATTCGTCCACTTTGCCGTCGAGCGCCCGCTTGAACGCGGCTCTCAGTTCGGACATGAAGAACAACGGACCACCCAGGAAGATCACGGTTCCGTGAATCGGCGTCCGGAGGCAAGGCCTGCAATGGTCTGCGTGGCCACTGCGGTGAAGATGGAGGCGGCCAAATCGGGCTTGGCGGCACCATCATTGATGAGCGGCTGCAAATCGGTTTTGGCGAACACACCACAACGCGAGGCGATCGGATACAGGTTCTCGTAGCTCTTGGCCATCTCGTTGAGGCCGGCGGCGTCGGTGTCGAGCAGTGTGGACATCTGGTCAATGAACGCGCCGGTACCACCTGCGCACGAACCGTTCATGCGCTGTTCGGGCGTGGGTTTCAGGTAGGTGATTTTGGCGTCCTCGCCGCCGAGCTCGATGATGACATCGGCCTGCGGGTATTCCTTGTCGATTGCCTCGGTTTCGGCGATGACCTCCTGAATGAAAGGCACATGCAGATTGTCAGCAAGCGCCAGACCGCCGGAACCGGTGATAGACAGGCGAATCGGTTCGTCGCCGCGTCCGAGGTCCACAAGCTTCTTGTGGATGTCGACCAACAGGCCGGCCACGGTGGCACGCACGTTGGCGTGGTGGCGTCGGTAATCGGAGAAGAGGGTGTCTCCCAGGGAATCGGACTGATCAAGCACCACGGCCTTGACGGTGGTGGAACCGATGTCCAATCCCACACGCAGGGGCTTCGGGTGTGAAGCGGGCTTTACGCTCGCGTCAGTGGCGATGTCAACCATGTGTTCCTCTTAATTCCGACTTCCGGGAGTGCACGCTTTGAGGCATCATGAACCGTTTCGGGACGGCTGGCAGATACCCTGCGGACGGCTTCGCCCGGCTACTTCTTATGGAATATTAGTCCGACCACCTGCCCAACATGGCACGAGGCGAGGCGATTTCGCTCACGGGAAGGCCTTTTCCCAACAGTTCCAACGATATTGCTGAGTGCGGCATTCCAGAACTGCTACTACGAGGCCTGTTGGCCTTCGCCGGCTTCGCGGTCTTTCAAATAGATTTCGGGGATATCTCGTTCTTGATCGTGGAGCTTGGCCCAGATGACCGGTTCGCCGGCTTCCAGAGACTTGGGCACATCGAGGATGCGCTGGTTTCTGGAGCCGCGGAATTGCAGCAGCGAGTCCTTCTAGGTCTCTGAGGTAGCGGCCGTCGACGAGAATGTCGATGAGATGTAGCAATTCAAGCTTGTCTGGGGTTTCTCCGGGGCGCATGAGTTCTTCCCATGTGTAGCCGGTCCACGACCAGATATCTTTGGTATGACCGAATTCCTGGCGGATACGTTGTGCGAGCGGCACCAGCACGGGAGTGTTGAGGAATGGCTCGCCGCCAAGGAACGTAATGCCTTGCACCCATGGGGCTTTCAAATCTTCGATGATTTTGTCTTCAAGTTTTTGCGTGTATTCGTGGCCGGCTTGGAAATCCCAGATGGAGGCGTTGAAGCAGTCGACGCAGTGGAAGGGGCAACCGGAGACGTAAAGGGAGTTGCGCACGCCTTCTCCGTCGGTGACAATGAAGGTTTTGTAGTCGGCGATCATCCGCTTGGACATGCGCCGGCCATCCCATTGACCGGCTTTCGGATCGTTGGCAAGACCGTTGGAGGGTACGGAGGGGCCACGCCCGGTCTCGCCGGCCGCAAAGTCATGGCGCTTGGGTTCGGGCTTGGTCGTATGCAGCTCCGGCATGATTCCCTCCTTACGGAAAGCATTAGCTCCCGCTGGCGGGAGCTGTCCGTCATCAGACGGACTGAGGGTGGTCAACACCATAAAGGATGACCGCCCTCAGTCTCGCTTACGCTCTACAGCTCCCGTCAGCGGGAGCAAGTATAAACCCTACTTGGTCTCTTCGAACCACTCGCGAGTGGTTCCGTCATCCAGCGTCACACGACCGGTTTCGCCGCTCATGTGCTTGACTCGGTGGGCAATTTCCTCGTGACGGCCGTGCACCATCGGGCGCTGGACCGGGCTGCCGAGATAGCCGCAGGTGCGCTTGGTGACGTTGCACTTGTCCGGGTTGGAGTTACCGCACTCCGGGCACTTGAAGCCTTCCTCGGTCGGCTCGAAGTCGCCCTGGAAGCCGCACACGAAGCAGTGGTCGATCGGGGTGTTGGTGCCCAGGTAGCCGATGCCGATGTTGTAGGCGTAATCCCACACGGCTTCGAGCGCCTTCGGGTTGTCCTGCAGGCACGGGTACTCGCAGTAGTTGATGAAGCCGCCGGAAGCGTAGTACGGGAAGTCCTTCTCGTAGCTGAGCTTCTCCATCGGAGTGGGCTGCAACCACACCGGGTAGTGGAAGGAGTTGGTGTAGAAGTCGTGATCAGTCACGCCTTCGATACGGCCGAACTTTTCACGGTCCATGCGGTTGAAGCGGTCGGTCAGGGATTCAGCCGGAGTGGAGTACACGGAATAGTGGTAACCCTCCGCTTTGCTCCACTGCTTGCACAGCTCGTTCATGCGCTTGACGATGGACAGCGCGAACTCCTTGCCTTCCGGATCCCAGCCGTGGTCGCGAATCCAGTTCTTGCCATAGAAGACCGCAGTGGTCTCGGCAAGGCCGATGTAGCCGAGCGACACGGTGGCACGCTCGTTCTTGAACAGCTGGTCCACGTTGTCGTTGGCACCAAGACGACCAAACGCACCAAAGCGGAACAGGGTCGGGGCGTTGACCGGGGTGGCTTCCTTGCAGCGCATGATGCGGAACTGGAGGGCCTGATGGGCGACTTCCATACGCTCGTCGAACAGCTTCCAGAAGCGAGCCTTGTCACCGTGGGATTCGATGGCGATACGCGGCACGTTGACGGTGACCACGCCGAGGTTCATACGGCCGTCTTCTTCATCCTTGCCGGTCTCCGGGTTGATCCAACCCTGCAGGAAGGAGCGGCAACCCATCGGAGCCTTGAAGGAGCCTGTGATCTTGACGATGTTCTCGTAGAACACCACATCCGGGTACATGCGCTTGGTGGCGGACTCGAGGGCAAGCTGCTTCAGATCGTAGTTCGGGTCACCCGGGTCGGCGTTCACGCCGTGCTTCACAGTAAAGACGAGCTTCGGGAAGATGGCGGTGTGGTGTTCCTTGCCGAGGCCGCGAATACGGTTCAGCAGGATTGCGCGCTGCACTTCACGAGAGAACCAGTCGGTGCCGAGACCAAAGCCGACAGTCACGAACGGGGTCTGGCCGTTGGACACACGGTTGGAGTTGATCTGGTATTCCATGGTCTGCATGGCATCATAGATGGCCTTGCGGGTACGAATCTTGGCGAGGATTTCACGCTCTTGCTCAAGTTCGTCAACGTCGGTGTGGAACGGGGTGTCCATCGGCAGCGGTTCACGGGAACCGAA
>ENA-OQHL01000802-OQHL01000802.1-human-gut-metagenome-genome-assembly--contig:-NODE-802-length-19337-cov-4.383446_pt1 | contig 19337 bp, 25 predicted proteins | sample MGYA00242565_ERZ504723 | MGnify/ENA primary metagenome ERZ504723 (study PRJEB26092, sample SAMD00036211) | human gut metagenome | host: Homo sapiens | study: EMG produced TPA metagenomics assembly of... | reverse complement strand
TCAATAAGCAGGAAAAAGGCCAGGGGCCAGCTTTAAGTATCCCCGCAGCTGCCCATGAACCTTTATGTTCTCTTTCATACGTTTTCTCCTTATCAGATCCGAAAGGATCTGCCGCTGCAGGCAGCTTTTTTTGCTGCCACCTATCTTTGAATTATACCATAGCTCCCATGATTCGTCTACTGTTCGCATGTTGCGCCAGGCCTCCGATGGATTTTCGACTTTCCCTTTATCGAACGCCTTTTCTGTGATAAAATAGAAATCCGAATCAATGATTTACCATGTATACAAAGGAGATACGCCTTATGATAAAGAAAGAAATTGCTGAAATCAAGCGCCAGTTCACCCCGGCCAACTGCTCCATTTCCCGCATCTGCGGCTGCTATGTGGACGGCGAAAAGAATAAAAAGGCAGAATTTAAGGAGGCATTTTTATCCCTCCCTGAGGAGGATATGTTCAAATATTTTGAGCTGCTCCGCAAGAATCTGTCCGGCACGCTGGGAAAAAATCTTATTAACCTGGAGTTTCCGCTGGCTGCTGAGGAAGAAGGCGGCCCTCACGAATTCCTGCTAAAGCTGCGAGGCAGCCGCCTGCAGGATGATGCCCTCCTGGATGCTTTCTATGACCGCATTATCGAAAACTACGACTATGTGGGCAACTATCTGATCCTGCTGATCCACGATGCCTACGACATCCCGGGAAAGACTTCCGATGGCATCGAGATGGAGGATGCCTCTGATGAAGTTTACAGCTACATTCTCTGCTCCATCTGCCCGGTAGACCTGTCCAAACCAGGTCTCAGCTACAACGAGATGGAGGGCAGCTTCCAGAACCGCATCCGGGACTGGGTGGTTCAGATGCCGCAGCTTGGCTTTTTGTTCCCGGCCTTCAATGACCGCTCCACCGACCTTCACAGCACCCTGTACTACTCCAAAGACAGCGACGACCTGCACGACGCCTTTATCGAGCAGATGCTTGGCTGCCCGCTGCCGCTTCCGGCCGGTTACCAGAAGGAATCCTTCCAGACCATCATCGAGGAGACCCTGGGGATGCCTGTGACTACGAGACGGTAAAGACCATCCATGAGAATTTGAGCGAGCTCATCGAAGAACACAAGGATGAGCCGGAACCCCTTGTCCTCGACAAATACCAGGTCCGCAATCTCTTAGAGCACAGCGGCATCGAGGAAGAACAGCTTGCCACCTTTGATCAGAACTTCGATGAAACCGCCGGTGAAAAAGCTTCCATCTACGCAAGCAATATCGCCAACACCCGGGCCTTTGAAGTCAAAACTCCGGACGTTATCATCAAGGTCAATCCAGACCACACTGATCTGATTGAAACCCGTGAAATTGACGGACGCCAGTGCCTGGTCATTGCCATCGACGGCGGTGTGGAAGTAAACGGAATTGCCGTAACACCGGGTGCAGCCGCCCATGAAGAGGAAGAATAAACATCCGTATTAGGAAATCCAGAACGCAGAAAACGCCGGAAGCGCGGCTCTATGCCAGCACTTTCGGCGTTTCCTTTTTCCAGTTTTCTTCTGTTCGTTTGATGCGCAGCTTTCTCTGCACCTGATTTCTACTGTATCTCGAGCAGCTGATATCCGTTTAAATCCGGTGTTGCAAATTCCACCGGCTGTCCCGGGTCTGCATACCCCACATCACCGTCCATCATCACACTGATAACGGAGCCATCCATGGTCATCTTCATACCCATCTTCATTCTGCTCTTTTTGCAGTAGCCATCCGGACCTACAACCAGTTCCCCGCTGATGGCATCATAGCTTACCTGTGCGCCGCTCTGAGCCACAGCAGACATTCCGTTCATTCCCATCACCTGGTCAAGCAGGGAATTCATTTTCCCAGCATCCATAGTATAGCTCAGGATCCGGTCTTCGCCCTCTGTGCGAAGCTTCAGATTCTGAATGTAATCCAGTCCGCCATTGTCCATGCCCGGAATCTGCTGAATGCTTTTCATCATCTGCTCCAATGGCATCGGCTGTTTGATTTTCTGATCCATCATGTCCATATAATACATACCATTTTCATAGTACATATTGCCCGTAACCGGAGTGCCGCTTAAATCCATGGAAACACTATCCCCTGCCGGTCCCTCCGTCTCATTTCCAGTTGAAAACTGTCCTATGGTCATACGCATGTAATTGTTCATTCGCAGATGCTCCGGCTCTGTAATATGATTTGCTTTCATATTCATCTCCAGGCGGCTGCTCATCTGCATAGCATCCATTTTAGTGCTTATATTAAAATCATAGTAAGCGTTCACATCCGTCAGAGTTTTTTGTTTCTGGTTCATCTCCTCATATACCGCCACCGCATCTGCATCATTCGCATAAGCCGGCACGGTAAGTACCATCACCAAAGCTGCCGTTGCTGCTGCCAGTCGTTTCAGTTTCATGTGTAATCCCTCCTCCAATTTGAATTCATTACCAATTACTGTTTCTGCTGCTGTTTTATATTTTCTGCGCCGCAATGACTAAAACATTTACTGCAGTCACCGCTGCATGTCATATGCCCGGAGTCCGTCTGGCTTTTGCCTGCCGCCCCATTTTGTGCTTCTTCCCGGTCCTTCTTCTTGGAATAAAGAATCAGTCCGACCAGGCAGATTACTCCAACCACCACAGCCACACAGGCCTTTAAAAATATACCCATCAATACTTCCATATGTATGCGCTTCCTTTTTTGATATGTTCTATCTGTCTTTCCCTATTTTATCACTGGCATATGACATATTCAACGGCTCCGGCCAAATCGTAAGAGGAATGTAAGACGAAAAAAGAGACCTTACACAGCTTCCTGCATAAAGTCTCTTCTGAATTCTTATTCCGTATCTTGTGGATTACTCCATGGTGTACGGCATCAGAGCGATGTGACGTGCTCTCTTGATAGCAACGGTCAGAGCTCTCTGGTGCTTAGCACAGTTACCGGTAATTCTTCTCGGAAGAATTTTACCTCTCTCAGATACATATCTTTTCAGCTTGTTGGTATCCTTGTAATCGATTACGCCGTTCTTATCGCCGCAGAATACACAAACTTTTTTTCTTCTACGCATGCCGCCTCTTCTTACCTTAGCGCCATCTGCTTTATCAGTCTTATTGAATGCCATTGGTACTGCCTCCTTCTTCAAATGATTCGTGCCGTCTCAGCTAAACCTGATTTAGTTAAACGGCAGTCCTTCGTCTTCCACACCATCCGGGATGTTCATGAAGCCATCGCCAATTGCGCTGGTCGGAGCCGGTCTGGAGGTCGGCTGATAGCCGTATCCGCCATTGTCACCATTTCCGCCTGCAGAGTTTTTGCTGTCTGCAAACTCCTGATCATCTACGATGATGTCTGTGGTATAAACACGCTGACCTTCTTTGTTGGTGTAACTGCCAGTCTGGATACGTCCGGACACCAGTACGCGCATCCCCTGACGGAAATACTTCTCTGCAAACTCGCCTGCTCTGTCAAATGCCACGATGTTAATAAAATCGGCAGTCTGCTCGTTTCCGTCCTGGTTACGGCGTCCTCTGCGGTCCACTGCAAGGGTGTATCTCGCAACAGCCATGGAACGCTCTCCCTGGGTGTAACGAACTTCCGGGTCTCTGGTCAATCTTCCCATAAGGATTACTCTATTCATACCATCACTCTTCCTTTTTTTAAGCTGGTCGTTATCTATTACTTACTGCTCGTCCTGCTTTACGCAAAGATATCTGACAACCGGCTCCATGATGCGGATGTGTGCTTCCACTTCGTTAGAGCAGTCAGAGTTCTCAGACTCGAACTTGATGAAGTAGTAGAAAGCCTCTTTTGCTTTCTGAATCTCGTAAGCAAGTCTCTTCTTGCCCCAATCATCAACGCCTGTTACAGTGCCACCGAAGCGGGTGATATAACCCTGTACCTTCTCCAGTGCTGCAGCTCTCTCTTCGTCTTCGAGTTTTGCGCTCAGAACAACTGCTAATTCGTATTTGTTCATTGCTTTACCTCCTTGTGGTCTCTGGCCCTTGACTTCAGTCTCAAGAGCAAGGATTTTAATGTGTCACGGATAAATATTTTAGCAGACTTACCGTATAAAAGCAAGCACTTTTTCGCGGATTTTGCAAGTTTTTTTGCGGATTTTCCGCCGTTTTCCGCCCCGCTTCCATGCTTCACTCAATTTCTTCCTGCATTTAGCCCTGCTGCTTCTCCGCTGCCTTCGTCAGGCCCCGGGCATTTTTCTCTACCATTTCCGCTCGGTCATGACCTGATGGCCGCAGCCCATGCATTTCAGCCGGAAATCCGCTCCTACCCGCAGGATTTCCCACTCATGGCTCCCGCAGGGATGCGGCTTTTTCAGCTTTACCACATCACCCACCTCAAAATTCCATTTCTGTTCCATATATCGCTCCCTTTTTTTCTACCGGATCATATGTCCCGGATCTTTTCCTAAAATCGCATCAATCCTCGCCAGTTCTTCCGTGCTGAATTCCAGCTTATCCAGTGCCGCCACATTGTCCTCCAACTGGCTGACGCGGCTCGCTCCGATCAGGACGCTGGCCACCTCATCTCTGCGCAGTACCCAGGCCAGGGCCATCTGCGCCAGGCTCTGGCCGCGCTCTTTCGCAAGCTCATTCAGCTTTGCCACCTTGGCAAGCTGGTCCTCATGCATATACCGCTTCCCTACGGTGGTTCCCTGTCTGGACGCCCGGGAATCTGCCGGGATTCCTTTTAAATACTTATCTGTCAGTGCGCCCTGGGCCAGCGGACTGTAAGCGATACAGCCGGTTCCATTTTTCGTCAGTACCTCAAACAGGCCCTGCTCTGGCCAGCGCTCAAACATATTGTATCTGGCCTGATGGATCAGGCATGGCGTTCCATTCTCTTTCAGAATTGCAATAGCCCGCTCTGCTTCCTCTGCCTGATAATTGGAAATTCCCACATACAGCGCCTTGCCCTGCCGCACCATATCCGACAGTGCGCCCATGGTCTCTTCCAGCGGCGTCTCCGGATCTGGACGATGATGATAGAAAATGTCCACATAATCCAGCTTCATGCGCTTTAAGCTGGCATCCAGGCTGGACATCAGATATTTTCTGGATCCCCAGTTTCCATAGGGTCCTGGCCAGAAATCGTATCCGGCTTTGGTGGAAACCAGGATCTGCTCCCGGTACAGCTTCAAATCTTCCTCGAAAATCTTTCCGAAGTTCTCCTCTGCCATTCCGATATTCGGAGCACCATAGTTATTCGCCAGGTCGAAATGGGTAATGCCCAGATCAAATGCCCGGAAAATAATCTCTTTCTGCTCTGTAAGGGGCTTCTCCGTCCCGAAATTCTGCCACATGCCCAGCGATACCCGCGGAAGCAGGATTCCGCTGTTTCCACAGCGTTTATAACTCATCTTGTCATAACGAGAATCATCCGCCTGATACATCTATTTTTCCTCCTTCAAAAAGCGCTCAAACACCGCTCCGATCGGCTCATTGATGACCAGATCTGCCCTGTCATCCATCGGCGTAACACTCTTGTTGATCAGCACCAGCTTCTTCCCCCGGTAATAATCAATCAGTCCTGCTGCCGGATACACCGTCAGGGAGGTTCCTCCAATGATCAGGATATCCGCTTCCTGTATGTAACGCACCGCTTTCTGCAGCGTGGTCTGATCCAGTCCTTCCTCATAAAGTACCACATCCGGCTTGATAATGCCGCCACACTCACAGCGCGGCACACTCTCCATCCCCATAATTGTGGCAAGATCAAAGAATTTTCCACAGCGGGTACAGTAATTCCGGTGGACAGAGCCATGCAGCTCCAGCACTTCCCGGCTTCCTGCTGCCTGATGCAGCCCGTCAATGTTCTGAGTGATAACCGCGCGAACCTTGCCCTGCTGCTCCAGCTTCGCCAGTGCCAGATGCGCCGCATTGGGTTTCGCATTCGGAAACAGCATTTTATTCTTATAAAACCGATAAAATTCCTCTGGATTTCTCCGGTAAAAGCTATGGCTGATGATGGTCTCCGGCGGATAATCATACTGCTGGTTGTAAAGTCCGTCCACGCTGCGAAAATCCGGGATTCCACTTTCCGTAGAAACGCCCGCGCCGCCGAAAAACACCACATTATTACTTTCCTGAATCCACTTTTCCAACATGTCCACACGCTCTGTCATAGCCTGATTCATCATTCCCGCTCCTTCCTTTTCTCTATACGTAACTGTTCAGTACCCTCACAGTTACCTCTATACAACCTCATCGAGGAAGATCCGGCTCAACACATCAATCTGTTCTGCCCCGGCATACTGCTTTACAGCCTCTGGTATACGATAACCGAACAGCCACTGCGTCAGCTCCTCAATTTTCAGGTGCAGTACGCGGTCAGTTTCCCACTCCGTCTGGGCCAGTGCCTCTTCCATAGTTCCGATCTGGCCGGTCAGTTTCTCAATCTGGGATCCATTATGATCCAGTGTCCAGATAAAGTGTCCATCATTCTGCGGAATCAGCGGGTCCTCCAGTTCCAGGCAGACCGTAAACTGCTCCGTCTCCGCGTCTTCTTTCAAATGAATCACCGGCACAAAATTTTCCAGTGTAATGAGCCGGGCCATAATGGCCGGCTTTTTCTTTTCCAGCTCCGAGTAACCGTCTTCTGTATACAAAAGGCGCTGTTCCTTTTCTTTGCGCCCCCAGATACTCTGAATTCCCACAAGCTGTTTCTGATCATAAAGAAAATCCAGGCTGCCCAGTTCACTCTTCACTTCCCTGATCAGGCTGGTTACATAATCGCTATCACGCTTCGTAAATACCTCATAGCGCTGTTCCAGCCATTGCTGCATCCAGTCGGCCGCCATCTGTATCGGTTGTACCTGCTGCACCAGTTTGTCCGCCACGTCCATTTCCGTCATGTTCCCTGCTGGCACCGTTTCTTCTATAGAAGTATGCTTCAGTTTTATATCCTCTTTCAGATTCCAGACCGGCTGGTCATAGATAAACGCAAACTGAAACGGCGTGTAAATTGCCTCTGCCGCCGGCATCAGAAAACAGAACGGCATCTGCCGCTCCCGCATATCCGTCATCATCCGGATCAGCAGGCTGCGCATGTAACCGCGATGACGCATATCAGTCCGGGTGGCCACCGCCACAATATAATCTGCATCCCAGAACGTGTCCCGCACCTGCAGCCGGTAAGGATTCCGATGAAGCATCGACTGAATGACACCGTTCTCCTCCCGGACCAGCACCTGGTTTATGCTCATTTTCTCCTGATCATAGTAATCCAGAAAGTCCTCAGAATCCTCCGGGAATGCCTCCCGCCACAAATCCTTTGTCCGCCCCTTTTCCTGATTATCCAGATATCTTATCATAGCCGCCTCTCTTTTCCACAACGCAAATTCTATTTAAAATTCTTCTGCTGCACCAGATATTTTCTTGCAAATCCGCATGGATTGTAAGACATCTTGGCATGGCGCAGCCCCTCCTGTCCCAGGTCATCTTCCCGGTTTACCAGCGTCACATCCGGGAATTCCTGTACCAGGAACTGCTGGTTGATGAACTGATACAGACCACGAATTTCCGGGTTCGCCTTTTCAATATGAATCACCGCCATATTTTCCGCCTGATTGTAGCTTCCAATGGTAAAGGCCTCCAGCTTTCCGTCAATGTACACGCCAGACATGCGGATATCCAGATCCAGGCACTGTTTCAGGATCTCATGGATTCCCTCCACCTCATAATCCAGATGCTCCTCTACCTCATCACCCTTGCGCTCTCTCCAACGATCCAGGAAACGCCATACATCATCCCGGTCTGAACAGCAGAGACGGCGGAACTCATAACGACCCTCATATTCTTTCAGAAACGCATTCAGATGATTTTTCTTCTTATGAAGTTTCTTTCCGGAAAGCATCCGCATAGCCTCACCATCGTATAGGTAATCTTTTAAATCCTCCTGTTCGGTCACTACAAAGTCTTCCGATTCTTTCAGATGAAGAAACTCTATGGCTTCCTCATCAGCCAGGTAAATCTTAAACGGAATATGAAGTACCTGATTAAAATACTCCACTGTCATATCAAAATATTTTTTCAGGTCCTCCTCTTTGCAAAGCGGCATAGCACTGTGCATCACGCCATCTTCCTTCATCAGCCATAAAAGCGCCTTATTTTCATGAATGGCATACCGCACATGATAATATTTCCGCCAGATAAAGCTGTCCAGCGGCACGCTGTCACAGGTCTTGTTCGGGCGCAGACCAAAATACGGTGCCAGCACCTTCATATCTTCCGCTTCAACTGGTTTAAATTTTAAATCTGTCATTTTTATTTCTGTTCCTTCCATTTAGACAGAATCTCCCGCTCTGCCTTTTCTTTTTCCTCTTCGTCACGCCTTCCTATTATAGCGTGAGCCGTTCCTGGAATCAATATACCGTTTTTTCGTTTCTATATTGTTCATACTATCCTTAATTCCGCTCACAGACCGTCTGGACTTTCCATGATCTTGCCCCGGACACCTCCAGAACAGACCCACAGTAACGGCACTTTTTCACACCAAGCTCCTCCACCGGAGCCCCCGCAGTTTGGACACACCAGGGAAGCGGCAGTTCCTGAAAGACTGGAATCATACACATAAATCAGTTCTGCCTCACAGACCGTCTGTTTTTTACGCGTCTGCTGCGCCGCGTCGTTCTGCCCATGCTGACCCTTTGCGCTTTGGCGCACATTACGTGCCGTCGTCTGACTATTTTCCTGATTTTCTGCCTTTGTCCAGTATTCTGCTGCCGTCTCGCAGAGGATACTTGCTGTGCCGTTATACTTCTGGTAGCGGCTGATCACCGTTTTATGAATGCGGACCGCCCCAGCGGACCGCACATTTTTTGTTTCCAGCAGTTCCTTTACAGACTGTTCCACCTCAGCCCGCAGCTCTTCCCAGTTAAATTCCGGAAAATCCCGCAGAATCTGCGGCAAATAAATACTGGTCATACCACCAAGGGACTTGGGCTGCTCTTCCTGCTGCAGTTCCCCGTTCTGGGCACTGCGAACCAGTTCCCGGACCAGGCACACTTCCGCAGAATTGAGAAAACGCCTCATTCTGCGCCGTATTTTTACAACAGCAATGACCACAATCAGCAGCATTGCCACCACAATCATAACCGCCATAACCCTATTATCATTCATAAGACTCTGCTCCATTTCTCTCAGTTTCCGCGCTCACTCTCGTGACTCATGTCACCTCATTGCCTTGTCGTTCGCCGCAACCGTGCAAGCATGCTTTAGGCTCTCTTGCACTCGTTACATTATACCATATTATTTCAGAAAGCCATGGTGCAATTTTTTCAACAGGGTTCCATTTCCTATGAAACAAAAAAGAAGCCCACTTTTCAGTGAACTTCTTATTTTGCCAGTTCTTAATTCAATTTCTGAATGATTGCATCCCGGTACATCCTGGTCGTTGCTGTTCCGTGCAGATCCGGTGTCAGACATGTGCCCTCCTCCAGCACTGCGTCGACTGCCTCACGGATCTTTGCCGCGCACTCACACTGCCCCAGATACTCCAGCATCATGCAGGCCGACCACAGAAACGCAGTCGGATTCGCGATATGCTGTCCGGCAATATCCGGCGCGCTGCCGTGAACCGCCTCAAACATCGCGTAATCTGCTCCCAGGTTGCTGGACGGCAGAAGGCCAAGTCCGCCAATCAGACCGCTCGCCAGATCTGACAGCAGATCACCATACAAATTCGGTGTCACGATGATGTCAAACTGATTCGGATTCATAACCATCTGCATACAGGTATTATCAATAATCTTATCGTTATGCTCAATCTCCGGATACCCTTTCGCGATTTCATTAAAAATGCTTAAAAACAGGCCATCGGACATTTTCAGGATATTAGCCTTGTGTACGCAGGTCACTTTTTTCCGGTCATGAGCCTTTGCATACTCAAACGCATCACGAATAATGCGGGTACTTGCTTTTCGCGTAATAATCTTGGTTGCATGAACCGTATTCTCATCGATCTGCTCTTCCACGCCAACGTAAAGGTCTTCCGTATTCTCCCGGAAAATGACCATGTCAACATCATGGAACGGAGTCTCAACCGCGATATTGGATTTCGCAGGACGAATATTGGCATAGAGGTCATATTTCTTTCGCAGCGTTACATTCAGGGAACGGAAACCATGGCCGATCGGAGTTGTGATTGGAGATTTCAGCAACACATGATTCCTGTCAAATGAAGCATATGCTTCTTCCGGAATCAACGCGCCATTCTTCTTCCACTCTGCTTCTCCAACATTATAAATCTCATAATCCAGATCAGCGCCTGCTGCCTGCAAAATCTCCAGCACGCAATCCGTGATTTCCGGTCCGATACCATCTCCCTTAAACACCGTGACTGTTCTCTTCATTCTATGACCTCCTGATTTCTGTCCTCTGGTTTTTATTTTTTCAAATACTAGCATAGGAGGAAATCAAAGTCAATAGATTGTATTATTCACAACGTATTGCTTTTGATTTAGAACAAAAAAGGAACCATCTTTCGATGATTCCTTAGAGGCGACAACCAGATTTGAACTGGTGATCAGGGCGTTGCAGACCTTGATTGCCAGTCGCTGGAGGCCGCATAAACACTGGGTTCCTGGGCTTCGATAGCCCTTTTGGTACCCTATTAGTGCCCTATTTTATTTTTTGTCAGTAATTACTCGTTATTTTCCTCGTGTCACCAGTTCCCGGTACTTCTTTTTCACGCAAAACCTCTATTTCCTTTTGGCTTCGCTGTACTTTCCTGACGTAATTCCAGAACGTCCTCGACAGAATATCCATACGCATTGGGAAGGTACTTAATTTCCTGATTCCCCTTAATCAAAATAAGATTCTCATTCTTACAGGATGAAATAATAATAGGAGAATGTGTAGCTACAATAAATTGAATATTCGGGAATGTTTCTTCCAGTGCTTTAATAACATTCCACTGCCACTTCGGATGTAAGTGCATATCCAACTCGTCAATCAATACAATTCCCGGAATATGCGTCATATTCTTTCCTGCTTCTGGATTCAAAAGTGCCATTCTATAAGCCAGATTCATCGTCATACATAAAAGAGACTGATATCCGGCACTTAAAAGCGAGATTGGCATACTCTCTCCCCTGCTTCATTGTAAACAATATCACCGATCTGCTGAGAATAGGAAATAACCGGCTTTTCCGGCAGATCACTCATTTTTTGCATAACAACTGCTACAATTTCCTTGAATGCCTCGTATTCAGCAATCTTCATGCCTTTCTGGAATGCTACCAGCTCCATTTTCAGGCACCATTCTTTAATATCCAAAGAATAATCCAGACATCCAATATAACCGCAGCGTCTGTCATTTAATTTTTTCTTCAGCTCTGTGCCAAAATCACTGCGTCTCGTCTGCCAGACGCGTGCTTCACTCTGAAAGCAAAGCAGTGGTAACTGCGCAGAAAGATCGTTTGCAACTTCCTGTGCATATTTAGCAATCTGTTTGTTATCCATGGTTGTCTTAGAATTTGGCATCTGGTCTTTCCGTCTTCGTGTCCACGCAAACTTAGTTCCTTCGACGTCCACATACGATGTAATTTCTACAGGGGTTTTATACTGGATTGCGGAAGACGCATGCCCCATCTCCGTTAATTGGATTCTCACATCGTCCGGCTGAATATTTTTAGACGGAACACCTGAAATACCTGTAAGAAATCCGCCTAAACCAACTGTGATTGCTTCCAATATAGACGTTTTTCCTACACCATTATCTCCAATAAGCAGATTCACCCCTGGGCGGAACTCTATCTCCATGTCATCTACTGCTTTGAAATTTTTTATTGCCACTTTCTCAATATACATGAATAACCACCCAAAGTAATACTGTTACTGCGCACGCAGGCGGTCCGGCAACGAATTTTTGCTGTATATGCCTTGCATATTTTTGAATCAATGATATACTATATTATAGAAGGATGCCACCGATAGACGGTTGATCCTAAGATAAGATTAGTTAAAAAATAACCGCTCTTGTTTTCTCAGGACATGGGGCGGTTATTTTTGTGTCTTATTACTATCCCGGCCAACTTTGTAGCCGGCACTAAAGCATGCAAGGCATAAGCCGAACAATGCCATTACATCCGAAATACTCATTGGCTAAGCCCTCCTTCGTTCAGATTCCCTTGCGGGTTTCTATGTAATCGGAGGGTCACAGTCCCTCCGCAGAAGGACCAACCGCCTACCGTTATGGTGGCACCCATGAGATTATTTTACCATATCTTTGTAATTTACGAAAGCCTTAGCTCTTTATTTGCAAATACTTGAAATTTTATATTTGTTGCAAATGCCATTAAACACAAATCTTTTTCTAAAATCATTCTGGCATTCTCAATCCTTCAAAGACTTGTTTTAAGTCTTTTGCTGTCTCCACTATGTTTTCTGGCTCTTCTCCATTTGACATTCTGTAAAAATCATCAGCTACAATCCAGCCTAATGCCTCTGTTAACGTAGCTGCTGTCGTTGCACCAACTACAGCACCCGCCACACCTCCACCTGGAATACATTTTAAAATATTTGCAAAAATTGCGTGTCCGGCCTGCTGTGTCACTACAACACTAGCAATACTTTTTGCTGCCGATTGTGATAATGAAATTCCAAAAACTTTTCCTAATGATATAATCATTGCAACCTGTGCCGCTGTGATCGGTATTGCATCTGACATAGGAATCGGTATTGCTCCTGCTGCTGCGGCGGCGGTTGTTGCCGAATGAATTGCAATATGACACTTCTTTTCCAATTCTTTTGGCATGTGTACTTTAGATTTTCCCATAATTTTCTTCTCCTTTGTAATAATTTATATTTTTGTACTCAAAAAAATATAATCTGATTAAGAATTCCTCTTTTCCTTGCTTCTCTTTTCAAATTCAGTCCAATCCATCTTCTAACTTCTTACTATGTAATGCTTCCAAAATGTCCTGATCGCTTAAATTTGCTATGTACTTTTTCCGAATTTCTTTCCGTTTTTCTTGAAGCTTAGGTTTCAATATCTGCTCTCGTTTATATTGACCATAGGATTTTCTTCTTTGCTTTAAATCTTCCTTTGTCTGAGTCATATTATTACCTTTTGATCGGTTACATTGGAGATTCAAGCCTTGGAAATTGCAGCAGTAGGAACGTTGAATGCCTGTTATGTGGATATGAAAGAAATTTTTAAACTGGCAATTATCAATAATTCGGCATTTATTGCCTGTTTGCATAATCATCCGTCTGGGGATCCGGAAGCGAGCTATGAAGATAAAAAACTGACGGAACGCCTGCAGCGAGCCGGAGCTATTCTTGGAATTTCTGTCATTGACCATATTATCGTTGGAGATACTGATTATTATAGTTTTCGCGACGGGGGTGAACTGGATGAAGAGTGAAAAGAATGAAATCCGTTTATTAGAGGTAAACGAAATTGAATGCCGGATAGGGACGATCAACGAGAATGGGCTGAGCTTGCTTTTGTATAAAGATGCAAGAGTCGATCAGAAGATTCTGGATGAATGTTATTCGCCTTGTGGGTGGAAGCGGAGTCATCAGGAGATTGGTGGAAACCTGTACTGTACGGTAGAAGTGTGGGATAAAGAAAAACAACAGTGGATTGCTAAGCAGGATGTGGATACAGAAAGTTATACGGAAAAGGAAAAAGGGCAGGCATCCGACAGCTTCAAGCGTGCATGTGTGAATTGGGGGATTGGAAGAGAACTGTATTCTGCACCTTTTATCTGGATTCCTGCGGAGAAAGCAGCAATCCGTTATGATGGAAAACGCTATACAACTTCGGAGCACTTTCGTGTGTCTGCGATTGGATACGATTCAGGGCGGGAAATCAATGCGTTGGAAATTTGTAATAGCAAGGGATTTACTGTGTTTCGTATGCAGGCAAAGAAAGAAGCATCAGCACCGAAGAAAATGAAAAATATGCCAGAAGAAGTAAAGGCACAGTTATCAGAGAAAATGCGTGCGGATCTGCAGAAAGAATTGAATCGGACAGGAATTCCTGTGGAACAGGTTTTGGCACGTTATCATCTGGATGATATTAGTCAGATGAAGCCGGAACATTATCGGGATGCTATGAGTGGTTTGAAGAAGTCCAAACCGATTGTTGCAGCTTAACAGGAGTGAAAGGAATTGCCAAGATGTCAATAGAGGAATTAATACAAATGATTTTAGGAGAGCGTATCAACTCTGCGTTACAGGAAACATCCCTGGAAAGAGACAAAGGATGATATTATATCCACCTGTTTGAAAGCATTGGGTAAAGTTATCAACAATCATTATACCTTTTCCCCATGCCCGGCTGCCGATCGGTTAAAGCAGAACTGGCGTTATCGGGAATATGACTATACACGAAGCATTCCCATATTTGTTGATCACTGTCTGGATGTCACCAAGGATCCTGCGGATAAACTTTATCTCCAGGAACTGTACCAGTGTTACTGCGATTTTTGCAACACCTACGATTTGCCTGTTACAACTTATAATTCTTTTTCTGCATGGCTTACCACTAATATTGAAGGCTGTAGCAAGAAACGCATTCACGAAACAGATAAAAACCCTATGGCTGGCCTTGTCGGCCTGCGGCTAAAAAATATTCCAGAAAATGAGCAGCCTCTGTAAACTCAGCCTTTGAGTTTATACACCATATCTGTGAAATTCACAGAAAGGAGACTATGACCATGGTATACAACAATTTATATTCTTTTTCAGATCTGCTGACTATTTTCCCTTTTGGGAAAACCAAGCTGCGTCAACTGCTGCACGCAGGCGTTCTTCCCGTTGTAAAAGTGGGACGGCAGTATGTAACCAGTGATGACGCAATTCAACGATGGATTCTGGAAAACGCCGGGAAGGAAATCTTATTCTAGCTTTCTTCCACAATATGCTGACGGTTCGTAAGAGAACAATTCCCTGCGAGCCGTCATTTTTATGAAAGGAGACATTATGGCTGCTACTACAACTAGCAGAAAACGAAAAGGACGAGGTAATATTCAGAAAAAGGCCAACGGCAATTACCTTGGACGCCTGCGTATTGCCGGATATGACACGTTTTACGTTACTGGTACTTCAGAAAAAGAAGTTCAAAAAGAACTCGATCAATTCTATCTGAAGACACTAAAAAAGGAAATCATTCCGCAAAAACAGACAGTTAATTCTTATATCGAGCAATGGCTTACCTCGGTTAAAATGCCAAGTCTGAAAGCCGCTTCCTATGACCGTCTGGAACGAACCTATCAAAAACAGATTAAAAATACCCCTGTCGGACGCAGTCAGCTTGGAACACTGACCAGTATGGAAATCCAGACATTGATCAACTCTTACACCACTACGCTTTCCTATTCCAGTCTCAAAAAAGTCTATGATCTTCTGAATAACTGCTTCCGCTACGCAGTTGCGGTTCGGGATACAGGATATAATCCTGTAGATGGTGTACGGCTCCCTAAACAGGAAAACCTGAAAATTCGGACCAAAGAAATTGAGATCCTGTCAGAAGCTGATATAGATCGTCTGGAAAAGGCTCAAAATGCCCTATATAAAAATGGACAGCCTAAATACTGGTACGCTTCTGCCTATGTCCTGATTGCCAATACCGGAATTCGTTCTGGCGAAGCACTGGCATTGACCTGGGATAATGTTAATCTGCGCACTAAGACGCTTACCATCTGCCAAAACGCATCCCGCATCAAAAAACGCGATTCTGAAAATGCCACTGGAAGCAAGCAGATCATTACTTCTACCAAATCCCGCTCCGGCACACGACAGGTTCCACTCAACAGCAAAGCTCTGGCGCGTTTAAAGGAGTTACAGGAGCACAGGCATATCCAGTCGCAATTTGTGATCTACACATCCACAGGAAAGATGGTAGTTCAGAATTCATTTTACCGGATATTTCAAAACATGCAGAAATCACTCGGCATCAAACCAGTAACCATCCATGCTTTGCGTCACACCTTTGCAACGCAACTGATTAAGGCTAATGTCGATATCAAAGTGATCAGTCAGTTACTTGGACATGCTTCGGTGAAGATTACCTATGATACATATGTACATACAGATCTGGACCGCGCTTTTTCTGCTGTACAATCGTTAGAATAGCTGAAAAATATTTTGGTGCCTTATTGGTGCCTTATTTTTCACTCAAAAGAGGTTTGAAATGGTCTCTGGCGGAAATTTATAAGGAAATCTGCCTTGTAAATTTCCCCCATCAAAATTTAATAAAAGTCTGGGGAGCCGCATAAATACTGGCTTTTCCAGACAAAAAAAGGAACCATCTTTCGATGATTCCTTAGAGGCGACAACCAGATTTGAACTGGTGATCAGGGTGTTGCAGACCCACGCCTTACCACTTGGCTATGTCGCCATATTAAATTGCTTATCAGATTTGCTCTGATAAATGACCCCAACGAGATTCGAACTCGTGTTACCGCCGTGAAAGGGCGATGTCTTAACCGCTTGACCATGGGGCCTCTCATATAAACTTGTTTAACACATATAAGATATGTGAGCTCCCCGAGTAGGACTTGAACCTACGACAGCGCGGTTAACAGCCGCGTGCTCTACCGACTGAGCTATCGAGGAATACGCTGCTCGTTGACAGGCAACGAGGATATTATATGATATAGGTGTCTTTTTGTCAAGCAGTTTCTAAAACTTTTATTTATTTTTCGGGCAATTTTTCCGGCTTTTCACAGATAGAAACAGCACCGGGCAGTCTTTCTGTGTGACTCACTTCCCGGTGCTTTTCCCTGTCATTCTCTTGTTATAATTGCAACTCTAGCCTTATCTCATACCTTTTAAACTTATTTTTCCAGGCTCTTCCAGCGGAAGTTCGGAACCACATCACTCCACTTACTGATTCCGATCAGCGCCTTGTATTTCTCGGTTGTTTCCAGCGTAGAGGCCTTGTTATCGATATTTTTGTATACAAGCCAGGATGGTTTCTGCATGGTTGCTACAATGTCGTTCGGCTTGCTGCTATCGCAATGCCACAGACCAAATGCCTGGGATGCTGCCATTTCGGACGGTGCGTCCACCTGACGACTCATGATAAAGGCATCGATATATGGGTTACTATCTGCAATATAATATGCATAAGCAATAGCTGCCGCCTGCAGATCCTCTGTAGTACCGCGGGTTGCGCTGGTGGAGGTAAATCCCTGCTCTGAAAGAATTACGTGGCGCACCTCACCAGAACGGGTACGGAACTGTGCCTGCTGTAAATAATCTGTCAGCACACTTAAATTCAGCATATTGACGACTGGTGATGACGCATCATCCTTGATCAGTCCGGTCTCCCGGTCATTCCAGAATTCCGGCTCTGTCAGCGGAATAGAATATGGATGATATGCCAGTCCCCAATCCATGGAACCGCCCGGGATCATCTGATTATTGAAGGCATCCAGCAGATCCTTTGCATTGTAATTCAGTTTGCCGTCTGCCTCGTGATTCCAGTTGTAATCCGTTGAGAAAAAGACGCGGCTGCTCTGGCTGGTGCTGCGAATCGCTGTGTAGAACACGCGAAATGCCCTCTGATATTCATTGATATAAGTATCCAGACTCATCGGCCCCATATAGTTCCACAGCTGGTTATTGATCTCGTTGCCAATGACCCAGTTAGAAACTCTGCCGTATGACGAGGATTTACTGCCATAACGGTCTGCCAGGAAAGCCGCAATGGCCCGAAGGGATTCATAACCATCTTCCGTAGCTACGTGAAAGCCATAATAATTTGCCACAGATGCCGGCTGCTTCGTTACACCCGGATAATAAAGCTGCGGTGTGCTGTCGTTCCATCCGTTTAAAATAACCGCAGTCACGGTCATATCTTTTTCAGACATTCTCTTGATGGTGTCGTCATATACAGCCAGTACATCTTTATTAAAATGATAAGTCTTGCCATCGTATTCGTAATCAATTCCGCTTCCAAGAATGTGATTGAACGGAATGTTCACGATTACATGGTTCACGCCAAGAGAAAATGCGTCAGACAGCATAGCCGGTGTTGTCTGAATCAGAAGTCCCTTTTTTGTCTGGGCGGTTTTGTACGGATCCGTGTACTTTGCGACACTCTCCGGATTTGTCACATAAGCCTCATTGCTGACAATCGTGTATTCACTGCCATCGTAAACCGCTACCACAAAGCTGGAATACAAGCGGTCATCCTGCGTTCCATGATTGAGCGGAAGCTGGAACGAAAGCTCATCACCCTTCGTGATCCACGCTGCATAGTCCGTTCGGCCCTTTAAATCCCGCTGGTACGGTTTCATTTCAAACAGATACAAATAATTATCATAATATGCCGGGTCTGAGAAACTGCCTTCCACCTGCCCCTTGATCGTAACCTGATTTCCACCAGTCACCTCACAGCTTGTAATATGAGCAAATTCTGTCGGTGCTGTTTTGGCTGTATTCTGTCCAGCGGCGGCCGCCGATGTTTCTGCCATGGCTGTAACACTGCCTGCCCCGGCAAATACTACCGCCATACAGCACAGTGAAATGCAATACTTCCATATTTTCTTCAAACTTTCTGCCTCCAATCTCTGTCAGTCCATTTCCTGATTGCACAATGCACAAACAGGAACAATTTCACTTCCATATCATAGCACGGAATCCTTTTGGTTCAAGTAGGTTTTCTCTTACATTGATTTAAGATTTTCTTGCAGAATTATATGTTTTACATTTATGCCACAGCACTACTGACAGAAAAACTGCAATATAATCCGTCAGCGCCTGCCCATAAATGACTCCGTTCAAGCCTCCAAGCGCATTCAAAATAAACAGCAGCGGAATCAGAAGCAGCCCCTGGCGCAATATAGAAAGCAGAGTCGCCCAAAATGTTTTCCCAACAGGCTGCATACAGTTCATATTTATAAAGAGGATTCCGATCCATATGGACTGCCTGCGACCGGTTTCTCAGGCGGTTAGAAATGCAGTTGATGATCTTTCCTGCTTCCACTATTGCTCCTTTAAATATTTCGGTTCCTAAGTATTCTAGGAGTTTTTTCCCTGGAAGTCAATAAAACTTCAAATATTGAATTGTTCTCCTGAATTTCTGTATAACGCAAAAAAAGACCGGAATCTCTTCCAGTCTCTCATCTATGTACCCTCAAAACCACATATTGAATTTCATCCGTATTTTCTACCTAAACCGTCTTGGTTAAGCCCTCGACCTATTAGTGACAGTCAGCTGCACATGTTACCATGCTTCCACCTCTGCCCTATCTACCTCGTCGTCTTCAAGGGGTCTTACTACTTGCGTATGGGATATCTCATCTTGAGGGGGGCTTCACGCTTAGATGCCTTCAGCGTTTATCCCGTCCCGACTTGGCTA
>ENA-OQHL01000801-OQHL01000801.1-human-gut-metagenome-genome-assembly--contig:-NODE-801-length-19341-cov-2.939627_pt1 | contig 19341 bp, 19 predicted proteins | sample MGYA00242565_ERZ504723 | MGnify/ENA primary metagenome ERZ504723 (study PRJEB26092, sample SAMD00036211) | human gut metagenome | host: Homo sapiens | study: EMG produced TPA metagenomics assembly of... | reverse complement strand
ACCAGTCAAAAATGCCAAGCTTTTCCAGAGCATCCCGCTCAATCTGATCTACCACCGCATGGGAGATTCAATATCCACTTTGCTTGGTACTTCCGCATGAATGGAAGCCATACTGCGGCTCGGGCCGTAATTATGCACGATCAGATCGTGACTGCCAATGATGCCATCGTAGCTCTCAACAAACGCCGAGATCCGGTGATAAATCTCCCGGTTCAATAGGGCCTGTCCTAAAAAGGGGGGGCCAGTGTATCCTTCGCAATGTTGACACCCGCAATTAACACCAGAACCGAAACCACCAGTCCAATGATGCCGTCTATGTTAATATGGAAAAAGCGGAACACAAGCAGTGATACGATGGTGGCTGAGGTTGCCCCCACATCCCCCAGGGAATCTGCTGCGGTTGCCATCATCACCGTGGAATTGATCCGCTTTCCCAGCTTTCGGTTGTAAGATGCCATCCACAGCTTGACCAGCACGGAACATACCAGAATTCCTACTGAAAGTGCGCTGAAGCTTAAGGTCTCCGGGTGCAGGATCTTGCCCACTGCCGTCTTTAAAAGAGAAAAGCCCACCTGTATGACCAGAAAGGCCACTACAAAAGCTGCAATGTATTCCATGCGCCCATGTCCAAATGGATGCTCCTCATCAGCCGGCTTTTCCGCCATGCGCACCCCAACAAATCCAATGATGGAGGACGCAGCATCCGACAGGTTGTTGAAGGCATCCGCCATAACGGAGATACTGTTTACCACCATTCCCGCAAACAGCTTGCCGCCAAACAACAGCAGGTTGCAGCAGATTCCCGTGATACTGGCCAGCATGCCATAAGCCGTCCGCACCTTCGCGTTCTCCACATTTTCAAAATCTTTTACAAATCGTCTTACCAGAAAATCCATCATAATGTCTGTTGCGCCATACCTTCCTCATAAAAACATCTTATTGATAAAATACCTGCTGCAGGCAGAGTCCTTCTGCCGATGCCGTGTATCCGGCCGCCTGACGGTCCAGTGCCGCAAGGATTTCCGGCATGCTGCCTGCATCCCGTTTTCCAAGCCCCACCTCAATCAGGGTTCCGGTCAGGATCCGGACCATATTCTGCAAAAATCCGTTTCCCTCAAATTCCAGCTTTACCAGTCCGCTGCCCGCATCCTGTTCCACGGTGATACGGAAAATGGTCCGCACCGTGGATTTTTTCATCTTTTTATTGCCGCAAAAGCTCTTATAATCATGGGTACCGCAGAGCAGATCCGCTGCTGTCTGCATCTTCTTTACATCCAATGCCTGCCCCAGTCCGTAACAGATTCTGCGTGAGAATACATCCCGCTTTTCCCCGGTCTCAATCCGGTAGGTATAGATTTTTTTCACGGCACTTAAGCGGCTGTGAAAACGCTCCGGCACCGGAGTCAGTTCTGTTATGGCAATGTCATCCGGGAGATACTGATTCAGATAAGCCCGGATCCATTCAGAAACCGTTTTGTTTTTCCCTGCCGATTCTAAGTTTCCATGCTGCTTTCCGCCAGCCACAGACTCATTTTTCACCGCCATATCCCGCTTCCATCCATCCGGCAGATGGAAATTCGCCACCTGCCCTGCTGCATGCACACCCGCGTCTGTGCGGCCTGACCCATGCACTTCCACCGGAAAACCGGCCATGCGCTCCAGCACCTTTTCCAGCTTGCCCTGTATCGTATTTTCCGTGTTGCCCTGCTTCTGCCAGCCGTCATACCGTGTGCCTTCATATTGTATGATCATTTTATAATTCTGACTCATGGTTTCTCTGCCTCTCCGCAAAATTGCGTTACGCGGTTCACTCGCTGTGTGAACTATAACAATTGCTCCATGACAGTACTCTCGCCGCTGCTGTTTCCGCTCAGCCTGCAGCAGATTCTTCCCGTGCTGTCATGAAGCAATTCTCTTTGCGTTCCGCTTTCTCCAGTTGTAACTGTCCGTTTTTATTTCAGGATTCCGCAGGCGTCAATCGCCGCAATGCCCTGTTTCAGTTCCGGCTCATCCTGTACCAGAGCCATGCGCACATAGCCCTCTCCGGACGGACCGAAAGCGCTGCCCGGTGTTACCAGGACACCGCTTCGCTTTACGAGTTCCACCGCAAACACCTCGGAGCTTGTGAAGCTTTCCGGAACCGGAGCCCACACGAACATGGTTGCCTCCGGCTTCGGGAACTTCCAGCCAATGGCACTTAAGCCGTCACAGAGCACATCACGGCGCTTCTCATAGGCCGCGCGGGTGGTCTCCACACAAGACTGGTCCCCGGTGATGGCTGCAATGGCTGCCTTCTGAAGCGGAAGGAACATGCCGTAGTCCATATTGGATTTTAACAGTTTTAAATGCTTTACAACTTCCGGATTACCCACGCAGAAACCGATTCTCGCTCCGGCCAGACCGTATGTTTTGGAAAGGGAATTAAACTCTACGCCAACCTCTTTCGCGCCCGGAAAACGAAGGAAGCTTCCACAGTGTCTTCCATCAAAGACCAGTTCACTGTAGGCGTTGTCGTGAAGAACAATGATGTCGTATTTCTTCGCGAACGCGATCAGTTCCTCATAGAAAGAGTCCGGTGCCATCACGGCGGTCGGATTGTTCGGATAAGAAACTACCATGAATTTTGCCCGCTGTGCCACCTCCTCCGGAATGTCGGAAAGACGGATCACATAACCATTCTCTTTTTTCTGCGGCATATAGTAAAGCTCTGCGCCAGCCAGACGCGGTCCATCCGCGAAGACCGGATAGCATGGATCTGGCACCAGCACCAGATCTCCCTCATCCACGATGGACATGGCAATATGGGCCAGTCCCTCCTGGGAACCGAGCAGGGAGCAAATCTCTGTATCCGGGTCCAGGTTCACGCCATAGCGGCGCTCATACCACTGGGAAACGGCCTGTAAGAGATCCTTCTGATCGTTGATGGCGTAAATATAATTGCTTTTATCGGCTGCTTCCTTACAGAGCACATCCAGAATGTGCTGGGCCGGCGGAATGTTCGGCGCGCCGATACTTAAATCCACCACACTCTCTCCTGCCTCCAGCTTCTGGCGTTTGATCTCTGCAAGTCTGGAGAAAACACCTTCTCCAAACCGGTTCATTCTCTCTGCGAATTCCATAATGTTCTCCTCCGTAACCTGGCACATGTCCGCTGCTGTCTGCGCAACTCCAAATCTCCTTGTATCCATATCTATATTTTTCAAAAAGATCAGGCTTATTCTACCACAGTTTTCTTAAAAAGTCTCGACTAACTTTACAATTCTGCGTCTATCCTCTATAGTAAAAAAGAACGGTTTCGGCCTGTTATTGCCAGAAGCGTTCTTACATAAATATCATATGAAAAGGGGACTCATCATCATGCTTACCATCGGATGTCATCTTTCCTCTTCCCGCGGCTACCTCGCCATGGGAAAGGATGCTGTTAAAATAAATGCCAATACGTTCCAGTTCTTTACCCGCAATCCCCGGGGCGGAAACGCCAGGGATATTGACCCGGAGGATGTTTCCGCATTTCTGGAATTTTGCCAGAGAACACGGAATCAGCCGCATTCTCGCCCATGCGCCCTACACCTTAAATGCCTGTTCCGCGGACGAAAAAATCCGTGATTTCGCCCGCCGCACCATGGCAGACGACCTGCTGCGCATGGAATACACGCCTGGAAACTGCTACAATTTCCACCCGGGCAGCCATGTAAAACAGGGCGTGGAAACCGGCATTGCCTATATCACAGACATGCTGAACGCCATCTTAAAGCCAGAGCAGACCACCACCGTTCTTCTGGAAACCATGGCCGGAAAAGGAAGCGAAGTCGGAGGCCGCTTTGAAGAACTGCGTGAGATCATCGACCGCGTAGACTTAAACAGCCACCTGGGCATCTGCCTGGATACCTGCCATGTCTGGGATGGTGGCTACGACATTGCGAATCATCTGGACGAAGTCCTCGCCGAATTCGACCGCGTGATCGGTCTTAACCGTCTCCGCGCCATCCACTTAAATGACAGCTTAAATCCCCTCGGTGCCCACAAAGACCGTCATGCCCGGATCGGCGAAGGCTGCATCGGACAGGAGGCTCTGATCCGCGTCGTGCAGCACCCGGCACTGAAGGATCTGCCTTTTTATCTGGAGACACCGAATGAGCTGGACGGGTACGCGAAGGAGATTGCGCTGATGCGGGAGCAGGCGGAGTAATGTAAACCAACATTATTACGTCAAAAAATAGAAGCCATGTGTTACCATTTGGCTTCTATTTTTTCTATGATCCTTATTCTATCCTCTTCACAAAACATTCCTTCTTATAAAACGCGATTCCATAGCACAGAACTTCATTTCCATTTTCCAGAAATTCTTCCGCATAGCTGCGATTCCGAATCTGAGTTAATGCTTCCTCGCATTCCCGTTCAAGCTTTGTTCTGTCTTCTGCGATCTTAACTTCAAAGATCACTACCCGCATGTTGGACGGATCTGCTATCACAATATCACTTCGCCCTGTACCATGTTCCCGATTAGACTCTACCGCATAGCCGATTCCGGTAAAGATTCCCGCAAGAAACGCGTGGTAATAATCTTCCCGGTAATCATGATAGCTGATGGTTTTTCTCAGAAGACGATTCATTTCTGAAATAATCGTCCCCACATCTCCACGCCATATAGCCTCGCCCAAATTCTCCGGTTTCCAGGATGGTGCGCTTTCCGTGAACCATTTTACGATCGTATCACGGTAAATTTCCCGAATTTCTTCATTGGGAATCATGAGCGCGGTAAAACCATCCCGGATTCTGTTTCGATCTTCTGGCCGCAAATCTTTCTCCCTGCAGCGTGTCAAATATCCAGTCAGATACAGTACACTCCAGAAGTTTTCATCGGAACACCGGTCAAAATCATAGGTCAGATTTTCATCAATCTTCTGGATAATATAACCGCCGCCCAATAAGGTTTCCAGTTTTGCTGTAATGAGATTCTGCTTATGATTAAGGAAAGAACGAATCACTGCATTGTCACTGGTGTTTCTCCAATAGCTGACCGGCTGGCTGATTTCTTCGTGTTCCTGAAGATCATACACATAATTGAGCACATCCCAGGGACAGTACATGTCAAACTCACCAAAATGATAACCGTCATACCACGCACGAACCCGCTCTGCCTCATTCTGATAACCGGAATCCTCCAGAATCTGTCCTACCTCCTGGCTGGTAAAGCCAAAATATTCATTCAGCCTTGATTTTACAATCGAATCTGAAACAAAATTATTTGTTCCGGTGAAAATACTCTCCTTGGATATACGCAGACAGCCTGTCACTACCGCAAAAAGAAGATTGCTGTTATCCTTCACAGAGGTGCTCATCATGGCACGCATCATATCCAGCATCTGGTCGTAATACCCATGCGCGCTTGCCTTTGCCAGCGGCACATCGTATTCATCCAGCAGAAGGATCACCGGCTTTTCGTAATAGTCATGAAGCATCTGCATGATCAGGGAAAGACTTGTTTTCAGCATCGTATCGGTTGTCTTTCCATCCACTACATCGACAAGCTGCAAAAAAATCTTTTTATCAAATGGATTTACTTTCTCGCTTTCTGTCAGATAAAAATACTGCCTGCACAGTTCCGCAATTCTTCTCTGAAGCATACTTTTCGCTGACTCAAAATCAAGCCCATCTACATCTTTTAATGTCAGAAAAACCGTAGGATACTGGTTCATCCAGTTTGCGCAAAGTCCGGAATTTCTGGAAATCGCAAGACCATTAAACAATTCATGGCTGTCTTTCCGGATATCAAAAAAGTTGGCCAGCATACTCATGCCGAGGGTCTTTCCAAAACGGCGCGGACGAGTGATCAGTGTTACCTTAGTGGCTTTTGTTTTTACCAGTTTTTCAATCAGTTCCGATTTATCAATAAAGTAATATCCATTTTTGCGTATTTCCGCAAAATCAGAAACACCAACCGGAATATTCAGATTTGCCATCTTGTCACCCACCTTTTCATCATTTTTCAAGCATCTTTCTGGGTTTATGATACCACGAAATAATGATGGCTACAATTCTTATCTTTGGCAAAAAGCGACCGCCCTCTCCCGGTCAGAAACAGCAGATTGCCAAAGGCTTCCACGCTCTGGGATACAGCATCATATCCGACAGCCGCTTTTTCCGCAACGATCCGGAACTCCACTACATTCCCATGATCAACAAAGACGGGACTGCATTTACCAGAAAAACCTGGATGGTTTAGCTTCTGCTTTCCTGCTATTCTACGGTAATAAAAAACACAGCCAGAATGGTACTGGTAAAAGCTGGAAATCATGGCTTTTATCAGTACCGTTCTGGCTGTGTCTATCTTTTCTTAGTGGGGCCAATACAGTAGAAGCCGGTAATCCCGGCATTCCGCGGAGCATAAATATGGGTATACGTGTCCGGCTATGCAGCGACTGGTGTTTGAGGTAGGCGGACATCTTGTCCGACTATCCGCAAACAGCTGTCAGCTGCATCGTCCGAACACAATACCCATATTTTGCGCAGCGGTATGCCGGGATTACCGGCTTCGGACCTATATTGGTTTTAACCCTAAATTTTTAAAATTCTGCGCGGATTCTCTGGCGGATCTTTGCGGTTTTTTCAAATGCTGCAGCACACTCTGCGTACGCTGCCTCACTCATCTCACCGGTCAGCAGCGCAAACTCATCGTTTAAGCTGTCCAGTTTTACAAGTTCTGCGCCTCCAAAGGCTGCGGCAGCTGCCTGCTCCAGCTCGGTACCGGTTCCTTCTACACGCACAAAATAGCGGTGTACGGAGGTCTTCTGGTCTGCGATCACTAGACGCTCACTGCTCCAGCCAAGCGGCACGTTGTGGTCCGCATTCTCAACTGCCTCCATAATGTCGGCAACGACAGCACTGGCGGTCGGGAGCTTTCCGGCACCGCTTCCGTAGAACATGGCAGTTCCCAGCATGTTGCCCTTTACCATGATGCCGTTAAACACATCATTGACTGCATACAGCGGATGATCCTTGCCAATCATGACCGGAGCCACCCATGCATGAACCTCATCTCCGTCCAGACGGCTGGTTCCGAACAGCTTCACGGAAGTTCCCAGTTTGTCTGCGTACTTGAAATCCACATCGGTAATCTTTGTGATACCCTCTGTGCTGATATCCTCATAGTTCACTTCTTTTCCTGACGCCATCGCCGTGAGAATTGCGATCTTGCGGCAGGTATCGTAGCCCTCTACATCTGCTTCCGGATTGCGCTCCGCGTATCCCAGATCCTGCGCCTCTTTTAATACTGCTTCAAAGGAAGCTCCTTCTTTGTCCATCTTGGTCAGAATAAAGTTGGTAGTACCGTTTAAGATACCGGTAATTTCCAGGATCTTCTCTCCTTTTAAGCAGCGGTACAGCGGACGGATGATCGGAATACCGCCGCCAACGCTGGCCTCAAAGAAGAAATTCACGTTTTTTTCCCTTGCAATGGCAAGAAGCTCGGTTCCATAAGCGGCCACCAGGGCTTTGTTGGAGGTTACCACATGCTTGCCGGCCAGCAGGCTTGCCTTTACAAACGGATAAGCCGGATTTAAACCACCCATGGTCTCTACTACCACGCTCACTTCCGGATCTTTCTCGATTACGGAAAAATCATGTACGATCCTGTCTTCTACCGGACTTCCCGGGAAATCCCGAAGATCCAGTACATATTTCAGTGCTACATCCTGTCCGCAGCCATGTTTGATCTGCTCTGCATTCTGCGCTAAGATCTCCGCTACTCCGGAACCAATTGTGCCATATCCCATGATTGCTACCTGTACCATTGCTCTGTCCTCGCTTTTCTTTCTGTTATTTATGCTTCCATGCTATCTGCAACCCCCCGGTATTACTCCCTGGAAACGATTTTCACATAATGAATGCCGTCCTGCTCTTCAATCTCTTCCACCATTTTGGAGATATTCCCTGTGTTGTCCTTAACTTCCACAGACAAAGTCAGCGTTGCTACGCCGTTGACCGGAATACTCTGATGAATCGTCAGGATGTTTGCTTTGTAAACTGCCACGATATGAAGCAGGTCCGAAAGCAGGCCCTGTTCATCATCCATCTGTACCACAAAAGTAACGGTCTTGCCTTTTGTATTGTCATAGAACGGGAAAATATCTTCTTTATATTTGTAAAAAGAACTGCGGCTGATGCCCACCCGCTCGGTTGCCTCCTGAACGGTCATCACCCGTTCTGACTCCAGAAGCTTCTTGGCCTCCACAACCTTCAGCAATACCTCCGGCACCGCTTTCTGCTTCACTACAAAATACTTGCTTTTTTCTTCCGGCATAATAAATCCTCCCGAAAATATCTGTCTGTAACCGACAGTATCATCTCTTTATGTTCGTCTATCATGAACATTTGTGCTCATGTGAGAGATATTAGCACAAAAAAAGCAGAGCGCAAGCTTTTTCTTGCATACACTCTGCTTTTATAAAAATCAAAATTAATCTTCTGCGGAAGCCTTGCGGTCCGGGCAGCCCAGACTCAGCCAGCGCAGGTAGGCGCTGATGAACGGGTCCAGCCCTCCATCCAGGACATTAGCCACATTTCCGGTTTCTTCGCCGGTGCGCAGGTCTTTGACCATGGTATATGGCTGCAGCACATACGAGCGAATCTGGTTACCCCAGCCGATTTCCTTGACATCGCCACGGATGTCGGACAGCTTTTCGGCATTTTCCTGCTGCTTTAACATATACAGCTTTGCCTTTAACATCTGCATGGCCTTGTCCTTGTTCTGGAACTGGGAACGCTCATTCTGGCACTGTACCACGATTCCGGTCGGGATATGGGTGATACGGATGGCAGAAGAAGTCTTGTTGATGTGCTGACCACCGGCACCACTGGAACGATAGGTATCGATCCGCAGGTCATCCGGGTTAATGTCCACATCCAGATCTTCCTCAATATCCGGCATAACATCACAGGACACGAAAGAGGTCTGGCGTTTTCCGGCCGCATTGAACGGGGAAATACGCACCAGACGGTGCACGCCACGTTCGGACTTTAAGTAGCCAAATGCATTCTCCCCGTTGATCTGAATGGTAACAGACTTGATGCCTGCTTCATCACCATCCAGGTAATCCAGGACTTCCGTCTTGTAGCCCATCTTGTCTGCCCAGCGGCAGTACATACGGTACAGCATGCTGCACCAGTCACAGGACTCTGTACCGCCTGCGCCTGCATTTAAGCGCAGGATAGCATTGTATTTGTCATATTCACCGGACAGCAGGGTTTCCATGCGCAGCTTTTCCAGATTGCGCGTAAACTCGTCCAGCATCTCCTGAATCTCCGGAATCAGAGAAGGATCCTCCTCTTCATATCCCATCTCGATCATAACCTGGATATCCTCGTACTGCTGCTCCAGACCACGGTAGAGCTCTACGGTATCCTTCAGGTTCTTTGCCTCCTGAACCAGCTTGGTGGCGCGGTCGGCATCGTCCCAGAAGCCCGGCTCCTCCATGGATTTGTCTAATTCATCGATTCGTCTGACCTTGTTATCCAGGTCAAAGTGAATCCCTCACTTCCACTAATGGTTTTTTAAAGGTCGATAATGTGTACTTGAACTGATCTAATTCTACCATTGTGTCACCTTCTTTCATATTATATATTTTGTATTTCTTTTCACAATGACCGGCGAATCCTTTGACAGACCCGCCGGTCACTATTTTCTTATTATCTCGGCATTAAATCACGGCCATGGCACTGTTTGAATTTCTTGCCGCTTCCGCACGGACACGGATCGTTCGGGTAGATTTTCTGTACCTGGCGTACCTTCGGTGCCTGGGGCGCAGAGGTGTCGCGGTTGGTTCCGGTTACCTTGGCTGCCGGCTCACGCTCAATCTTCTGCTCTACACGAATGTGGAACAAAATGCGGACAGTCTCCTCGGTGATCGCTGCCGTCATAGCCTCGAACATCTCGTAAGCGCTCATCTTGTACTCAACAACCGGGTCTCTCTGGCCGTAAGCCTGCAGGCCAATACCCTGACGCAGCTGGTCCATATCATCAATGTGGCTCATCCACTTGTTGTCGATCACCTTCAGAAGTACTACGCGCTCCAGCTCACGGATCTGCTCTGCCTCCTGGAACTCTGCCTCTTTTGCCTCGTACAGCTTGATGGCCTCTTCCTTCAGCATATGCTTTAATTCATTCTTCTTAGTCACCGGATGATTCTCTGCGGTGATGGTCTCAAGCGGAATGATCGGGAGCAGAAGGCTGTTTAACTCATTCAAATCCCACTCGGAGGATGCCTGTTCCTCTGAGATGGACAGATCCACAGAATTCTCCACGATATCGGTAATCATCTTTAAGATGAGGTCACGCATGTTGTCACCATCCAGAACCTTGCGGCGCTCTGCATAGATGATCTCACGCTGCTCGTTGTTGACCTCGTCGTATTTTAACAGGTTCTCACGGATACCGTAGTTGTTGTTCTCGATCTTCATCTGTGCTTTCTCAATAGCGCTGGAAAGCATCTTGTGCTCGATCTGCTCGCCCTCCGGAACACCCAGGGCCTCAAACATAGCCATCAGACGCTCGGAACCGAACAGACGCATCAGGTCATCTTCCAGGGAAATATAGAAACGGGATTCACCCGGATCTCCCTGACGGCCGGAACGACCGCGGAGCTGATTGTCGATACGGCGGGACTCATGACGCTCGGTACCGATAACCTTTAAGCCGCCTGCTGCCTTTGCCTCATCATCCAGCTTGATATCGGTACCACGGCCGGCCATGTTGGTCGCGATGGTAACAGCGCCGTGGATACCAGCATCCGCTACGATCTCTGCCTCCAGCTCATGGAACTTCGCGTTCAGGACTTTGTGCTGAATACCGCGCTTGGTCAGCATCTTGCTTAACAGCTCAGAAGTCTCAATGGTGATGGTGCCAACCAGTACCGGCTGTCCCTTCTCATGGGAAGCCACCACTTCATCGACAACTGCCTTAAATTTTTCTTTTTTGGTCTTGTATACTGCATCCTCATGGTCAATACGCGCAACCGGACGGTTGGTCGGGATTGCGATGGCATCCATGCCGTAGGTATTACGGAACTCTTTCTCCTCGGTTAACGCAGTACCGGTCATGCCGGCTTTCTTGCGGAACTTGTTGAAGAAGTTCTGGAAGGTGATGGTTGCCAGGGTCTTGCTCTCGCGGCGGACATTTACATGCTCCTTCGCCTCGATTGCCTGGTGCAGTCCATCGGAATAACGGCGGCCCGGCATGATACGTCCGGTAAACTCATCGACAATGAGAACCTCATCGTCTTTTACTACATAGTCCTTATCACGGAACATCAGGTAGTTTGCGCGCAGAGCCAGGATGATATTGTGCTGGATCTCAAGATTCTCCGGATCTGCCAGGTTCTCAATATGGAAGAACTGCTCTACCTTCTTAACGCCTTCCTCAGTCAGGTTAACGACTTTATCTTTCTCATTTACAACGAAGTCGCCGGTCTCCTCGATGTCCTCGCCCATGATGGCATTCATCTTGGTGAACTCGCCGGATGCCTCACCGCGTACCAGCTGATGAGCCAGCACATCACATACCTCGTAAAGCTTTGTGGATTTGCCGCTCTGGCCGGAAATGATCAGCGGAGTTCTTGCTTCATCGATCAGGACGGAATCCACCTCATCGATGATGGCATAATCCAGATTGCGCAGAACCATCTGGTCCTTGTAGATTGCCATGTTGTCACGCAGGTAATCAAAGCCCAGCTCGTTGTTGGTAACGTAGGTGATGTCGCAGTTGTAAGCAGCCTTACGCTCCTCAGAGGTCATCGGGTTTAATACCACGCCAACTGTCAGGCCCAGGAAACGGTGAACCTGTCCCATCCACTCCGCATCTCGTTTTGCCAGATAATCGTTGACGGTTACAATGTGAACGCCATTGCCTGCCAGTGCGTTTAAGTATGCCGGGGAAGTGGAAACCAGGGTCTTACCTTCACCGGTTCTCATCTCAGCGATACGGCCCTGATGCAGCACGATACCACCGATGAGCTGTACCGGATAATGTTCCATGTTCAGCACACGTTTTGCCGCCTCACGTACGGTAGCAAATGCCTCCGGAAGGATATCATCCAGGGTTTCACCGTTTGCAAGACGCTCCTTGAAGATACGGGTATTATCACGCAGTTCCTCATCGGTCTTTGCCTGCATGGTCGGACGCAGCGCTTCGATTTTATCCACAATCGGATAGATCATCTTCAATTCCCGCTCGCTGTGGGTGCCAAATACTTTTTCTATGAGATTCATATAGTTCTTTCTCCTAAACTTTCTTTGTTTCGTCTGTCTCGTTTCTACTATTATTATAAGTCAATCTTTGATATTGTACCACTATCCCCTGATTTATTCAAGTTTTAGGCCCTTTGTTCACAAAAAATTAATTTCCTTATTGCAAAGGCGACATAAAAGTAAAATTATGGTAAACCTGTCAGGTTGCACAAAAATTATGTTCGATTCACAACTTATCCACGTTATCCACAATATCCACGAAAAATACATCCACATCCATTTTCCTTGATTTTCAGCCAAAAATGAGTTATGCACCAAGTTATCCACATTATCCACAAAGTTTTCCCACATTTTTCCGTTTATTCCCCACGGAAAAACGTACGGTTTTCTTTGTTCATATCTTATAAATCCACTGTTTACGCCAAAAAATACAGGAAAAACGCTTGACTTTTCCACATCCGCAAAGGTAGAAATGCAATTTCTTTTTTGTGGATAAAGTATGTGTTTTTATTTTTCATTCCCAATAATTGTCTCAACAATTTCCTTGTTTTGGTTGTAATTTTCGGTTTTATATGTTATACTTAGAACATCTCAAAAGAAGGAGCTGATGACTTATGCGTTATACGATTACAGGCAGAAATATTGATGTGACTCCGGGGCTTCGCGCCGCCATTGAGGAAAAAATCGGAAAACTGGAACGTTATTTCCTTCCGGATACAGAAATCATCGTAACTCTCAGTGTACAGAAAGACAAACAGAAGATCGAGGTTACTATCCCGGTTAAGGGCAACATTATCCGTGCTGAAGAATCCAGCAATGACATGTATGTATCCATCGACCTGGTAGAGGAGATCATCGAACGCCAGCTTCGTAAGTACAAAAACAAACTCATCGACAAAAAGCAGTCCGCACAGTCCTTCTCCGATTTGTTCATCAGTGAAGAAGCGGAACCGGAAGACGAGATTCAGATTGTAAAGACCAAACGCTTCGCCATGAAGCCTATGGATCCAGAAGAAGCCTGCGTGCAGATGGAACTGTTAGGACATAACTTCTATGTATTCTTAAACGCAGAAACAGAAGAAGTCAATGTCGTTTATAAGAGAAAGGGTCAGACTTACGGTCTGATTGAGCCGGAATTCTAAATTTTTACATACGAAAGCCAAAACACTTTCATACTTTTCAAAAAGCCCCTGGGAATTTTCCCAGAGGCTTTTTATTTTTATGATTTCCGTTATTTCATTCGTTTTTCCTAAATAAATTTTCGGAGCCATCTTCCGCTTTCCCGATGAGACATCATTGAGACAAGAAGCGCAAACAGCAGCATGGGCACAAAAATGCACAGCGTAATATTCTGTTCGGTCAACGGAAGCGGATTCCACTTTACCGTCCAGGAAAAGAAATAGAAGAAATAAAAATGGGAGAAATAAACCCACTCGCTCATCTCCCGCAGTGTTACAAAGAAACGGGAATATCCCCCCCGAAGCCTCATGGCAAGTTCTGTCAGACAGACCGCTGCCGGAGCCGCGGTAAACACCATATTGGTATTGAAGCAGGTGGCCACCTCTTTGTACATCAGGGCCAGAAACAGCACGCTGCCGCCCAGTGAAAGCAGCACCGGCATACACCAGGTCTTTCTGGAAAACCAGAGTCCCAAGGCCAGGTAAAAGCTTCCGTAAAACAGACCGTTTCGCATGGTCACGAACTTCGGCGCATACCACCATACAAATTCCTGGATTTTCATGGGCGCACGCTCGGTAAAATACCAGTTATCACAGATGCAGCCAAACACAAACAGTGCCCCCGCCAGAACCAGCAGCATCCATATCTTCAATCCGGCACGATAACCAGTCCACACGATCAGGGCAGCCACAGCCAGCGCCGGCAGATACCAGAGCTGTGCAATGGTACTGGAGAAAAAGAATGAATGAACATATGCCTTCAATGTCTCCATGATGGTGGCCGTACCATGATACCAGTTGAAAATATCAATAGGCCAGTAAATGACACACCAGAGCAGATACAGCTTCACAATGCGCCAGGCATAACGCCCCACCACAGGCCATCCGCCTTTTGTCCGTATCCGGGATCTTGCGAAATAAAAAGAAATCCCGCAATGATGAAAAACACCGGAACAGCCAGATTGGAAAGCCAGCTGCCAATGATCAGGCGCCAGCGGCTTTCCGCCGGATAAAACACCTGAATCATATGCCGCGCGGCCACCAGGACCGCCATGATAAATTTCAGCAGGTCCAGGCCGCAGTATTGTTTTTTTTCATTCATAAACCGCACACTCCTAATCCAGGAATGTTACCGCCTTGCACGGCGTACGGTAGTTGTACTTGGTGATGGTAATACCGGTAGTCGGATTACTGGAGTGGATGATTTTTCCGTCTCCTATGTAAATAGCCACATGATTGATGTAGCTTCCGCTGGCATAGAACAGAAGGTCACCAGGCTGGATGGCCGACATGGAAATCTCTTTTCCCTGCGCTGCCTGATCTCTGGAGCTTCTTCCTGTGGTAATGCCAAATGCGCAAGACAGACTGGGTAAAACCAGAGCAGTCCGCGCCGTTTGTCAGGCTGGTGCCGCCATACACATACGGGTTGCCCAAAAACTGCTTGGCATAAGCCACGATTGCGGTTCTGGTCGCAGATACAACTGCCGCGGAGCTTCCCGGACCTGCAACCGGAGAAGAAACTGTGCCTGAGGACGGGCCGGACGAACCAATCTGGCTTGAACTGTTAGAAGAATTCGTCTTTTCCGGAGCGGAAGCCGCAGACTTGCTGTCAGAACTGTTCTGACCTGACGACGGACTCTGAGCCTGACTGTTTTGCGCAGTATTTGCAGACGGCGCACTGGTAATCGCGGAATCATCACTCTGGGCCGGATTTGCCGGAATGATAACGTCCTTATTCTCTTCTACCTTAATGGTCTGCTCCAGATTTGCGATGGCCGTCTGGGCATCCCGCTTTCTCTGGGCCTCTTCTTCCAGTTTCTGGCGTTCTTCCTCCAGGGATACTGCCTGATCAAATTTCACTTCGACCTTGCAATAGGATTTGGCAATATAACCGATCAGATCTGCATCGACCTCGACCTTATAAAAATCTCCCTCGTCCCCCTGAACCACATAACGGGAACCACTGGAGACCATGGTCAGAACATTGCTGGTCAGATTCGGTTCTTCACGAAGGCGCAGGTTGTCCACACTGACGGTAACAAACTCCCGGCCAATCGACTGGGCCAGCGTTTCGGCCTCCTGACCGGTGATAAAATACTGGGATTTGATGAATCCGTTTACACTTCCGGACTGAATGCGGTACCAGCTTCCGCCCTCTCCCTCCACAGTTTCCAGAATGGTTGCCGCGCAGTTATTATAAATCTTACCTACAATTTTGCTGTTCGTGGTTGCCTGTTCCCGGATATTCACATAATCGGACACCTGGGATACCGCAATGTTTTCATAGTCTGCCGGAGCCGCTACAAGAGTTGCCTCGTGAACAGATTTTGCAGCGTCCGCGTAAGCGGCAAACGGGCTGGATGCTGCCGCACAAAGACAGCTCACAGCCAGTATCTTTTTCCATGTATTCATGCGTACTCGCCTTTCTATCCAAATTTCCACCATAATCTGTCATCCAGTATAACATAACTCTCCAGAAAGTTACAGAGAGTTCGTAAAATTGTAATTGAATTGTAAAATGTATGAAAAGGCTGACCAAAACGTTTTTTATGATAAAATAAAAGCAGAGAGAGGAGTGATCTTATGGCAAAAAAAGTAGTTCTTGTAACGGGCGCTTCCCGTGGAATCGGAAAGGCCATTGCCGTAAAATTTGCCAAAAAAGGCTATAATGTCATCAATCAAACTGTGCCCACCGGGAACAGGGGCTGATGCAAACCAAAAAAGAAATCGAAAGTTATCAGGTAACCTGTGCCGCATTTCTGGGCGACATGGGAGACATGGCTGTCTGTGAGCAGCTTTTTTCTATGACCGCAAGCAGTTCGGCTCGCTGGATGTTCTGGTCAACAACGCCGGTATCGACTACATTGGCCTGCTGCAGGATATGTCATCAGAAGACTGGGACCGCATTTTGCGCACCAACCTGACTTCTGTCTTTAACTGCTGCAAGCTGGCCATTCCGCTGATGCTTCCGGCCGGACACGGAAAAATCATAAACATTTCCTCCGTCTGGGGCTGTGCAGGCGCTTCCTGTGAGGTGGCCTATTCTGCGACCAAGGGCGGCGTCAACGCGTTCACTAAGGCCCTTGCCAAAGAACTGGCCCCAAGCAACATTCAGGTAAATGCCGTAGCCTGCGGTGCCATCGACACCGAGATGAACCAGTGGCTGCAGGAAGACGAACTCATCCAGCTGGTTGAGGAAATCCCGGCGGGACGACTGGGACGCGCAGAGGAGGTTGCCGATTTCGTCTATCATCTTGGATACAAGGGTTCTTACCTGACCGGACAGGTCATTGGACTGGACGGCGGCTGGATCTGATATAAAGGAGGCATATGGAATTCAAACAACTGCAATCATTCGTCGCTGTCGTCGATTATGGCAGCTTTACGAAAGCCTCAGAGAAGCCTTTTCATCTCCCAGCCTACGATCAGCACTCATATCCGTATGCTGGAGGATGAGTTTCAGTCCTGCCTGCTGGTGCGTACCACCAAAAGCATTGAGCTGACACCTCGGGGACAGGAATTTTATGAATGCGCCGTAAGCATTCTGAGCCTGAAAAATCATTTAATTGAAAGTTGGATCAATGAAAGCCGGAATGTGATCCATATGGGCGCATCCACGATTCCGTCCACCTATCTGCTGCCAGAGCTTCTTCCTGCCTACAAAAAAGCTGTGTCCGGAAACCTATTTCAATATCTATCAAAGCGACAGCCAGGGCATTCTGGACAAGATTCTGGAAGGCAGCTTTAACCTGGGGCTGGTTGGCATGACCAGCGAAGATGACCGGTTCTGCTTTGAGCCCTTCTACCAGGACCAAATGGTACTCATTACGCCGAAAAACGCTTATTTTGAAGAGTTGAAAAGCTCCGGTACTCCCATCAACACCATCTTAAAATCAGAGTCCCTGATCCTGCGGGAAGAAGGCAGCGGAAGCCGTAAATTTGTCTACGAACTTCTTGAAAACCTGCATATCCCGGAAAATTCCCTGAATGTCACTGCCCGCCTCAACGACCAGGAATCCATCAAAAATCTCGTTGCTAACGGTCTGGGGATTTCTGTCATATCAAAAGCGGCCGCCTGCAGCCCCGGATCGGATCAGAAACTTCTTGTTTTTGATCTTCCGCTGGTTGCAGACAGCCGCAGCCTGTATCTTGTTTACCATAAGAATTTTATCTTAAAGCCTTATGTGCATCATTTTATGGAGTTTGTAATCAATTTTTACACCCGATCAAAATACTGATTCTCCGGTCCGGGAGTTCTGATAGCTCAGAAATATCAGAATTTCCGGATCGTATCATCTTTATCTCCGATATCTTCAATTTTCCTGATCTCCGCAGAATAGCTGTAACCGTTGTCCGTGGTAATCTCCACCCGGTCTCCCACTTTGTGGCGCAGAATAGCTTTGCCAAGAGGTGACTCAATGCTGATCATATTGTGCATGGAGTTGCCGCGGATGCTGGTGACCAGCTTGTAGGTCTCCTCCTCATCGTCATCCTCCATATAGAGGGTAACCGCCTTATTCAGGCCGACCTCATCGGACCTTGACTCATCGGAGATCACAATTGCGTTTTTCAGCATATTCTCCAGATAACGAATGCGGCTTTCGTTCTGATTTTTGTCTTTCTTAGCCGCATAATACTCAAAGTTTTCGCTCAGATCTCCATGGGCTCTTGCTTCCTTTACTGCTTCCAGACATTCGGGACGCACTTCCAGTTTCCGATATTCAATCTCTTCCTGGATTTTTTCCACATCTGATTTTGTAAGTTTCTCTCTCATGATCCTTATCTCTTTTCTGCTTCTTACTCTCCTGTTCTTCTTTGCGGGCTGCTTCTGTCCGCCGTCATTCTTTCCGCTCTGTTTTCGGCGCTGTCATCAGTTTTACAAGCAATTCCACGATTTTCTCCATGGACTGGATAGAAATAAACTCGTACTTTCCGTGGAAATTCGCGCCTCCGGTACACAGATTTGGGCACGGAAGTCCTTCGTAAGAAAGGCGCGCTCCATCCGTACCGCCGCGGATCGGACGGATCACCGGCTCCACATCCAGTTCCTTCATAGCGCTGCACACCCGGTCAATCAGCTGCATATGCGGTTTGATCTTCTCTTTCATGTTGAAATAAGAATCCCGGATCTCGATCTCTACGGTGCCATCACCGTATTTCTGGTTCAGGAATGCTGCAATCTGGCGCATTTGCTCTTTTTTCTTTTCAAACTTTTCCATATCATGATCCCGAATCAGATACTTCATCATCGAAGTTTCCACATCACCATTAAAATGATCCAGATGGAAAAACCCTTCATATCCTTCCGTATACATGGGATTCTCGAAAGTCGGCAGCATCTGCTGGTACTCCATGCCGATCAGCATGGAATTCACCATGCCCTGTTTCGCGTCTCCGGTGTGCATACTGCAGCCATGAATCGTGACAACGGCAGACGCAGCGTTAAAGTTTTCGTATTCCACCTCACCAAGCTCTCCGCCGTCAACCGTGTAGGCAAACTGTGCGCCAAAATTCTCCACCTCAAACCGGTCTGCGCCGCAGCCAATCTCCTCATCCGGAGTAAATCCAATACAAATCTTTCCGTGCGGAATTTCTTTATGGGAAAGCAGATAAGCGGCCGCCGTCATAATTTCTGCCACACCGGCTTTGTCATCTGCACCAAGCAGTGTGGTTCCATCTGTTGTGATCAGATCCTGTCCCTTGTACCGCTCCAGGAACGGAAACTCCGAAATCCGCATGGTAATCTGCTTTTCTGCATTCAGACAGATGTCATGTCCATCATAATTTTTTACAACCTGTGGCTTTACATTGCATCCAGTCAGAGCTGGTGCCGTATCCATATGGGAAATAAACCCCAGTGCCGGTACTTTGCCAGCCTGATCTTCCGGAAGATTCGACGGAATCTCCGCATAAATATAAC
>ENA-OQHL01000797-OQHL01000797.1-human-gut-metagenome-genome-assembly--contig:-NODE-797-length-19473-cov-5.902771_pt1 | contig 19473 bp, 24 predicted proteins | sample MGYA00242565_ERZ504723 | MGnify/ENA primary metagenome ERZ504723 (study PRJEB26092, sample SAMD00036211) | human gut metagenome | host: Homo sapiens | study: EMG produced TPA metagenomics assembly of... | reverse complement strand
TAATGGTCGCATAAATTAAGGCGCTTTTTCGCTGGGAGTTTGACAGATTTCATTTAAACCATAACTGGCAAATTATAAACCATAATAATAAAGCATACCATCATTTTTATTGCTGTTGAGAACTTGATATACAAATTGAGAAAATCAAACCAATATGATATAATACTTTTGATTATTGTTTGCATATGAAATGAGTATGGAGATGCCTATGAAAATCAATTACAACAAGCTTTGGAAATTAATGATTGATAAAAAGTATACAAAGGTTCGGCTGATTAAAGAGGCTAAGATTACGACCAATGTTATGGCTAAGATGGGACGTGAAGAAGAAGTTCGTCTGAGTTCACTAATCAAGATCTGTGATGTGTTTGATTGTAAGATTGATGACATTATCGATTATTCAAAGGAATATAGAGGAGAAATCGTAAAATGATTACAGGAGAATTAAAGAATAAAGTAGATAGTCTCTGGGAGATTTTCTGGACCGGTGGATTAACCAATCCATTGGATGTTGTAGAGCAGATGACCTATTTGATGTTCATCAGAGATTTGGATGATACTGATAATATTCATGAAAAGGAAGCTGCTATGTTGGGGCTTCCGTATCAAAGTGTCTTTGCCGATGAAGTTCAGATTGGGGAACGAGTTGTTGATGGAAAGCAATTAAAATGGAGCGTATTCCATGACTTTCCAGCTGCAAAAATGTATTCTACGATGCAGGAATTTGTGTTCCCGTTTATTAAGAATCTTCACGGTAATAAGGAAAGCGCATATTCAAAATATATGGGTGATGCGATCTTCAAAGTTCCGACACCTCTTATGTTGGATAAAATCGTTACAGCAATGGACGGAATCTATGAGCAGATGGCGCAGTTAAAGAATGCGGATAGCAGGGGAGATGTTTATGAGTATTTGCTGTCTAAAATTGCCACTGCAGGTGTAAATGGTCAGTTCCGTACTCCACGTCATATTATTCGTATGATGGTGGATATGATGGAACCAAAAGCAGATGAGATTATCTGTGATCCTGCGTGTGGTACGTCAGGTTTCCTAGTAGCTGCCAGTGAGTATCTGAAAGAAAATCGTAAGCAGGAAGTATTTTTTGATCATCAGAATAAAGATCACTATATGAATCATATGTTTCACGGTTTCGATATGGATCGAACGATGCTTCGCATCGGAGCCATGAATATGATGACACATGGAGTTGATAACCCATTTATTGAGTACAGAGACAGTTTGTCCGATCAGAATCCGGATAAGGAAAAATATAGTCTGATTTTAGCAAATCCGCCTTTCAAAGGAAGTCTGGATTATGATGCGGTATCAGCGGATCTGTTAAAAGTAGCGAAAACAAAGAAAACAGAATTGCTTTTTATCACATTGTTTCTTCGTATGCTTAAAATCGGTGGACGCTGCGCATGTATTGTTCCGGATGGTGTATTGTTCGGATCTTCCAAAGCACATAAATCTATCAGAAAAGAGATTGTAGAAAACAATCGTCTGGAAGCAGTTATTTCGATGCCTTCCGGTGTGTTCAAACCATATGCAGGAGTATCAACTGCCATTTTGATTTTTACAAAGACCGGACATGGTGGAACTGATAACGTGTGGTTCTACGATATGAAAGCAGATGGATTTAGTTTAGATGATAAACGTTCCGTAGTTGCGGAAAACGATATTCCGGATATTATTTCCCGCTTTCATAATTTGGAGGGAGAGAAGAATCGAGAGCGTACAGAGCAGAGCTTTTTTGTTCCGAAACAGGAAATAGCAGATAATGCCTATGATCTTTCTATCAACAAATACAAGAAAGTGGAATATGTACCGGTAGAATATCCATCCACACAGGAAATCATGGCAAATCTTCATGAACTGGAGATGGAGATTACTTCAGGCCTAGCAGAACTGGAGGAAATGTTGAATGGGTGATAATAATAACAAATTGGGATTTGTGGGGGAGAAGATACAGTATACTTCATTGAAGAATATTAACATGTATAAGAGTGAAAGCATTAATCCTGCAAAGTATCCAAATGAAATATTTGAAGTATACAGTGTGCCTGCATTTGAAACTGGACATCCGGAGTATTTACATGGAGAGGAGATTGCATCCAACAAAAATATTGTTCAGAAGGATGATATTTTACTCTGCAAAATTAATCCACGAATTAACCGTGTATGGGTGGTTGCAGATGAATCTGAGCATCAAAATATTGCTTCATCAGAATGGATAGTGATTAGGACTAAAGAATACAATCCAGAATTTTTGGCGTGGTATCTTAGAACACCTAAGTTTCAACAGTTGATGACGAGCGAAGTAACAGGAATTGGCGGCTCCCTCACTCGTGCACAGCCCAAGCGTGTTGCAGAGTATCCTGTACCGGTTGTTGATAGGGAGATGCAGGAACGTATCACAAATGTTTTGAATCATGTCAGTCACATGGTTCAGTTAAAAAAACAAGAATTGAGGCAATTAGATACTCTCATCAAAGCCCGATTTGTCTATTCGTTCAAGAAACATTAGATACTTCTGTTGCAGATCTATTGGCGGAACAATCATTCTTCTTTGTTTCAAAGAATTAAACTCTATGTTATCAGCTGTTACAGCCCTAACACCAGACAAAATATCTTTTTCTTGCATCTTAAATTGAACAGCTAAAAACCTCGTCAAAATTCTTTCTCCTGGTATAAATACTTTTAAATCTTGATTAACTGTTATAGGAACTTTATTCACTGCAATTGGCAATGTATGTTTTAAAATTCCACTTCTAATAACCATAATTACTGAATTCACAGGAACCAAACGTGCAGTACTATTATCTACACCTAATTGATTAATTTTAATCTGACTATCTTTCAATACATCTGTCTTCATGTCTTTAGCTGATACCCATGGTATATCGCCATCTTTATAATATTCTGGATGAGCTTTAGAAGGTGTTCCACCTCCATATATCTCTTTGCATAAATTTTTTACTGTATCTGTTTCCCATTTTTTATCATTGTATACAGCGTCACCAAAGAGTTCTACAAATCGGGCTTGCACCATGCCATCTAGTAACCTACTTTGGCACTTTCTTTGTTGTATTATTTTATCCACTTCCTTTAATTTATTAACTATTTTTCTCTGCTGTTCTATTTCTGGTAATTTTATTTCTATATTTTCAACTATTTTTTTTGAAATTTCTTTAAAAGTTGCTCCTCGTCCAAGTGAATTTAAATATTCCTTTTTACTTTTTAAATACCAATATAAATACTCATTACAAATTTCATCTGAACAAATCAAGTTCTTAAATCCTTGATTACAATACATTTCTTTTCCTGCAATTGCAACTTTTCCTATCGGTGCCCTTGACGATAATAAAAATTGTTCCCTTTGGCAACAATGTTAATTTTTTCTTTTCTATTGCTAACTGAGTAATTTTTCTTTTAGTATCTGATATAATATAGTCATTATCATTAATTTCAGCAGGGGTAATCCAATTAAATTCTCCATTCCAATACTCTTCAACATTTGTTTTTGGAGTTCCTCCTGATACTACTTCACAAATCTGTCCAAGCTTTACTCTTCTCATCTATTCTATCCTTTACAACTTTGCTTATAAATATATTAATAATAAGTTTATTGACTACTTTATAAAACAATAAAATAGCCGCCCTGTAAAACGAACGACTATTCCGACTTAATAAATATCAAGCTAACCATCTACTGGTAGCAATTTATATTTGTAGTTTATCATCACTTCGTTTATTTTTCAATATTTTATATTATTTAATATATTTTCGCAAATTCAAATTTTAAGGAATGAATCTTCAATTTATCTGACTACGCCATATATTTCTGATGAGATGCCTTTACATTATTCTGATTTACCATTGCATATTGCATCGTTGTATCAATCTGTGAATGACCAAGAATTTTCTGCACTTGTTCAATTGGCATTCCTTTGTCAATCGCTCTCGTTGCCATTGTTCTTCGGAATTTATGCGGATGGATTCGTTCTAATCCGAGTTCTCTTCCTAATTGTCTTAAACGAATTTCTACTCCACTGATCTTTAAGCGATCATATGGTGCATCTAAAGTAACGAATAATGCTGGGTTCTTATCTTTCCTACTTTCTATATATTCAATTAAATGTACTTTTGCTTTCGCATCAAAATAAACTCTTCTTTCTTTATCTCCTTTTCCGTATACAACACATTCTCGTTCTTCAAAATTAATATCTCCTATATTCAAATTTACCAGTTCACCCACACGTATACCTGTCGAATATAACAGATCAATCATTGCAAGGTCACGAATCTGTGTACAATGATCCCTTAATTGTTCGATTCCTTCATCTGTGATCACACTTTTTACCACTGTTTTTGTCTTAATCTTATGAATCCTTCTCATTGGACTTTTTAAAATGTAATCTTCCTCCTCCAACCATGTAAAAAAGCTCGATATATTCCGTCGTATATTATCAATTGTAACATTCGAGCAGTTATTCCTTTTTTGATAATCCGCAAGATATGACCTCATTTCATCTGTCGTTATCTTGCGGATTTCTTTTTCCGTTTGTGAAAGCATATGTTCTGCAGTTACCTTATAATATTGAATAGTACGTTCCGAACATCCTTCTACTCTTTTCGCATCCAAGAACATTTTCAGAAATTCTTCATTCGATATCTGTTGTTTCTCTAGTTCATTTTCTGAAAATGTCCTTAGAATTACTTCCTGTAATTTTTTCATCTGTGGCACTGTTAAATACTCTGCCATCTCATTTAGTATTGTTACAATTTTCTCTTCCATGTTGGTACACTCCTATATACCAACATCCTTCAACCATTTTTGCTCCTAAATCTATGAAATAAAATATTGACATTCCTGATAATATGTTTCAGCTTCTTTTTGCATTAATTCTAATAATTGATCCACTTTATGATGTTCTCTATATTCTTTTAGTCCTTCTAAATACTTACTGCGATCATCATCTAAGATAATAAATGGTTTTAACTCATCATATTTCAAGCTTTCCCGAAACAATATCATTCTTCCTGTTCGTCCATTTCCATCCTGAAATGGATGAATTGATTCATATCTTGCATGAAATTCAGCAAGTGCTTTCATACTTTTTTCTTGCTTATGATACCAATCCAAAAGCTGCCTCATCTCTGTTTCTACATCCTTTGGCAATGCTGTTTTATACATTCCGATCATATTTGGACGTTTCTTATAATCTCCGATTGCATATCCATTCGCTCGATCTTCAAAAAACTCCTGATTTCAACTCATAATGCATGCGTTTTATTAGATTCTCTGTTAATTCTTCTTCCAATGTATCTAACATATGATTAAACATTAAGAAATGTCCATTCATTTCCTCTACATCTTTGGCTCGATAATAGTCATCGTTGACTGGTAATGTTCCATTATCAAATAGTGATGCTGTTTGTTCTGGTGTCAATGTACTTCCTTCAATCTTATTTGAATTGATATCGCCATTGCTCTATTTGCGTATAAGCATACACTCCTGTTCTGTCAAATCGTTTTCGTTCTATTTTAAAACGTTCAATTAACCATCGTTTAAATTCTGACATTTTAAATATCGCCTCTTTTCTATCCGAAATATTCTTGCATTAATGAATCAAATAGTAATTGTGTTTTTTCTAATGATTTCTGAACTTCAAACTTCGATTTGTCTATTCGTTCAAGAAACATTAGATACTTCTGTTGCAGATCTATTGGCGGAACAATCATTCTTCTTTGTTTCAAAGAATTAAACTCTATGTTATCAGCTGTTACAGCCCTAACACCAGACAAAATATCTTTTTCTTGCATCTTAAATTGAACAGCTAAAAACCTCGTCAAAATTCTTTCTCCTGGTATAAATACTTTTAAATCTTGATTAACTGTTATAGGAACTTTATTCACTGCAATTGGCAATGTATGTTTTAAAATTCCACTTCTAATAACCATAATTACTGAATTCACAGGAACCAAACGTGCAGTACTATTATCTACACCTAATTGATTAATTTTAATCTGACTATCTTTCAATACATCTGTCTTCATGTCTTTAGCTGATACCCATGGTATATCGCCATCTTTATAATATTCTGGATGAGCTTTAGAAGGTGTTCCACCTCCATATATCTCTTTGCATAAATTTTTTACTGTATCTGTTTCCCATTTTTTATCATTGTATACAGCGTCACCAAAGAGTTCTACAAATCGGGCTTGGATTAAATTATCTAATAAATTTAATTCTTTTTTTGCTTTTTCCCTTATTTCGATAATTTTATTCAATTGCTGTACTATTTTTTTCTGTTCTACTATATTTCTTAATGGTATTTTCATTTTTTTCATTGCAGTTTGAGTAAGTTTTTTTCTTGTTGCACCATTAATCATCCCATCAACCTTATAAAACATAAGCGAATAACATAAATAATCAACATCTATTTCCTCTTTAGGCTTTAATACATGTGCATGATTATTTACCCAACATTTTCCTGAAACTCTGTATGCTATAGGTTTCTCATTTGATCCAAAATTACCACCATCTTCAGCTAATAATACTAGCTCATCATCAAAAATGTAATCATTCACATAATCTTGTATTCCGTTTGCACCATAATATGGATATTTACCTTCTTTTCTATCTGATGCCGTTATGGGAATCCTCATTGAATCCAAAATTTCACAACATTCTTCAACACGTGTATATTTCAATTTTTCCATTCTTCGTTCCTTGCAAAATTCAAAGTTGCCGTGCAGAAGTCATTGGATGAATTGCAAATATTATTTGACAGCCTCATGCAGGAATATTTCGGGTGATTGCGTATGAATAGAGATCCATTTAAAGAATACATCATCAATGCAGAACCTGATAAATACCGAAAGGGTTATGCATGGAGTACTGCAATAGGTTTGCAGGCTGTGGATGGCTTAAAGCCATCCAGGTACTTGGTTGATAAAGCGATTGAAAATATCGAAGGAGATTTGTCCTTAGAAGAAGTTCGAGCGTTAGTTGATAGCTATTATGAGGAAAAACCATCGGATAGTGATGAGAATAGAACCGAAGAGGCGGATAAGGTTTCTTTGCGTATTGCAGAGATTTTATCAGAACAAGCATTTTCATTTACTATCAATGAATATATTTCCATTCATAAAAAACTGTTCACCGGTATTTATTCACATGCTGGAAAGATACGAGATTATAACATTACGAAAAAGGAATGGATATTAGATGGTGCAACTGTCTTGTATGGAACTGCATCAGAATTGAAGGCGACACTGGATTATGATTTTACACAGGAAAGGAACTTCAGCTATGTAGGTCTGTCAATGGATGAGATCATTGTGCACTTGGCAAAATTCATTTCGAGATTATGGCAGATTCATATTTTCGGAGAGGGAAATACGAGAACCACAGCAGTGTTCTTTATCAAATATTTGAGAACTCTTGGCTTCGATGTAACCAATGATATTTTTGCAGAGAATGCTTGGTATTTTAGAAATGCACTTGTGCGAGCCAATTACAACAATTTGCAGAAGGAAATTCATGAAACAACAGAATATTTGGAATTGTTTTTAAGAAATCTTCTTTTAAATGAACATCATGAACTGCACAATAGAGACCTTCATGTAAGTGGAATTTTAAAGAACAAAAAAGTGGACATTCAATCAGAAAAAGTGGATATTCAGGATGAAAAAGTGGACATTGAAGCACTGATTGAAGAAAAAAAATTACACTTTGCTGTTGTGACAGTGAAGCATATCCAGTTGCTTTATGATGAATTTCGGTCAGTTGGAATATGGGGTAGAACAGATGTAAAACGGTTGACAGGATTGAAAGATTCCGGCGCGTCAAAACTGTTAAAGAATCTTTTGGATGCGAATCTGATTGTTCCGGTCAAAGGACATGGAAAGGGAAAGTATACATTTTCCTTTTAAATAAATATTGAAATTGGATGCAGGATGTTGGTACCGAAAGGAGTGTACCAACATGGAACAGAAAATTATCACAATTATTAATGAGATGGCTGAATATCTCAGTATCGATCAATTGAAAAAACTGCAAGAGGTTATTCTTAAGAATCTGTCGGAAAGCGAACCTGAAAGAGATGAAATTCCAAATGAGGAATATCTGAAACGCTTTTTAAATGCAAAGCAAATGGAAGGATGTTCGGATCGAACAATACAATATTATCGTGTAACAGCGGAACATTTTTTACGTTGTATGGGGAATCCAATAAGAACGATTAATACGGAGCAGATACGTAATTACTTAGTTGAGTATCAGAAAATCAATAACTGCAGCAAGGTCACCGTGGATAATGTTCGGAGAAATATATCCAGTTTCTTTTCTTGGTTAGAGGAAGAAGATTATATTTTGAAAAGCCCAATGCACAGGATTCATAAAATCCGAACAAAAACGGTAGTGAAAGAAACAATTTCTGATGAGGCTATGGAGAAGCTGCGAGATCACTGCAGTGAAATCAGGGACCTGGCAATCATTGACATGTTATATTCAACCGGGATACGTGTAGGCGAGTTGGTAAATTTGAATATATCAGATGTGGATCTGACACATCGTGAATGCGTTGTATTTGGAAAGGGAGATAAGGAACGAAGAGTGTATTTTGATGCGAAAACCAAAGTACATTTGGCCGAATATTTGAGTAGTAGATCAGATGATAATCCGGCTTTATTCGTTACCTTAGACGCCCCACATGATCGATTGAAAATTAGTGGTGTTGAAATTCGTATACGTACAATGGGGAAAGAATTGGGATTACCCAAAATACATCCTCATAAATTTCGCAGAACAATGGCAACAAGGGCGATTGACAAGGGGATGCCAATAGAACAAGTACAAAAGATTCTTGGACACTCACAGATTGATACGACAATGCAGTATGCCATTGTAAATCAAGCAAATGTGAAGGCGTCACATCAAAAATATATTGCATAAATTGGGATTTGTGGGGGATGATATAAATGAAAGTAAAAATAGGTGATTTGACAAAGATAAAGACTGGTAAGCTTGATGCAAATGCTTCTTCGGAAGATGGTCAATATCCGTTTTTTACTTGCTCAAGAGAGCCATTGAAAATATCTACATACTCATATGATTGTGAATGCGTGCTAGTAGCGGGCAATGGTGATTTGAATGTTAAGTATTATAATGGAAAGTTTGATGCATATCAGCGGACATATATTATTGAAGATAATGGTAGTGGTAAGTTGTATATGCCATATCTCTATTACTTTATGGAAGGCTATATAGAAGAATTAAGAAAGCAAGCCATAGGTGGAGTAATCAAATACATTAAGGTAGGAAATCTCACGGAGGCATTAATCGAATTGCCTTCAGTTGATGAACAGAAGTTAATAGTTGAAATATTAGAAAAGGCGAAGGGGATATTAGATAAACGCAATGATGAGATTTGTGCTTTGGATAACCTCATCAAAGCCCGATTTGTCGAGATGTTTGGGGATTGTAAAATTAATCCTAAAAGGTGGAATACTCGTAAGTTGGGTGAAATTGCTGATGTTGGCTCCAGTAAAAGGGTGTTTGTTAAGGAACTACAAGAATCCGGAATACCGTTTTATCGGGGAACCGAGGTTGGATCACTTGCAGAAGGAAAAACAATTCAACCAGAATTATTTATTACAGCAGAACATTACAAAGAATTGTGTGAAGCAACAGGAGCTCCAAAGGTTGGAGACTTGTTGATGCCTTCAATTTGTCCAGACGGAAGAATATGGGTTGTAAATACAAAAGAGCCTTTTTACTTCAAAGATGGTCGGGTTCTGTGGGTCCATAATGTAAATAGCGATTACAATCCGATATTTCTGCTTTATACACTTAAAGATAGGATAATGACTGATTATTTGAGTATTGCATCTGGAACTACATTTGCAGAGCTAAAAATATTTGCATTGAAAGATTGCCAAGTTTTTGATGTTCCAAAATCAATACAGAATGAATTTGCTACCTTCGTAGCCCAAGTCGACAAATCAAAATTTGATGAATTTCATATACATAAATGATAAAGAGTCTGGAGGTATTATATATGATAGTAAAAGAAGCAATGGAAATCATAGAAAATACACGATATTATTACACTCCTTCAGAAGAGCAATTGTTTATGTATACAGAAGCATTGGAGTTTTATATGGCGAATGAATTAGATATCAAAAAAGAAGGTGTTGTATCGCTGGTAGAAAGCGGGGTTATGTACCGGAAAAAGATAACATTATCTTCGCACGATTAACGGATGCGGGAAAGCTTTTAAAGGCGCAAGTCACAAAGAAGAATCAAAAAGGTAGCTTTACACAGATAAGTATTGGAATATATTTGGTTGATTTTTAAGATGTAAAACACTGATGAGTATAGAAAATAACCTTCAGGAGGGTCAGACTATGACGAATTTTGATTTCCTGAAAACTGAATCAAAGTTTAACAGTTTTGCAGATGTTGCAATCTCTGCAGAACGAATTTTGCCGATTGATGCATCTGCCAGTGTGCTGAATTGTCGTCGAGCAATGGAGTTTGCTGTGAAATGGATGTATTCCGTTGACAGTTCGCTTGTGATGCCGTGGGATGATAAACTGGTAAGTTTACTGAGCACAGATGAATTTCGAGATCTGGTGGACCAGGATCTTTTGTGGCGTTTGAATTTTATCCGAAAGATCGGAAATAACGCAGCACATGGAACAAAAAGTATTTCGAAAGATCAGGCACAGCTGTGTCTGGAAAATCTGTTTATATTTATGGATTTTCTTTCCTATTGCTATGGAGATCAGTATGAAGAGAGGACATTTGATCCGGATTTACGTACGAAGCTTCTTAAGGAAAAGCGTCAGGAGAGAGCGGAAGAGAAAAAACTGCAGGAACAGCAGAAGGATCAGATCGCTCAGAATGAGTTAAAACTCGATGAACTGATGAAGGAAAATGCCTTTCTTCGGGAAGAATTGACGGCAAGGCGAGAGGAGCAGAAAGAAACTTACGTTCCGAAACCGCTGGATATTTCTGAGTATAAGACCCGAAAAGTATATATTGATACAATGATTCAGGATGCCGGTTGGACAGAAGGGAAAAACTGGATTAATGAATATGAGATTCCTGGAATGCCAAACAAATCAGAAGTAGGATTTGCAGATTATGTCTTACTTGCAGATAACGGTCAGATTTTAGCAGTAATTGAGGCAAAACGAACTTGTGTCGATGTATCAAAGGGAAGACAACAGGCCAAGTTATATGCTGATTTAATTGCAAAGCGACAGGGAATTCGACCGGTCGTATTTCTTACCAATGGTTTTGAAACCAGAATCATTGATAATCAGTATCCGGAGCGAAAATGCGCTTCTCTTTATTCAAAACGTGATTTAGAGAAGTTATTTAATCTTCAGAGGATGCGTACATCTCTAAAACACATCACAGTAGATAAGAATATTGCCGGGCGTTATTATCAGGAAGCAGCAATAAAAGCAGTCTGTGATAGTTTCGATGAACGAAATCGACGCAAGGCATTGCTTGTAATGGCGACTGGCTCAGGTAAGACCAGAACCGTCATTGCGTTGTGTAAAGTATTGTTGGAACAGGGATGGGTGAAAAAATATCTTGTTCCTTGCAGATCGTAATTCACTGGTAACACAGGCGAAGAGAAGCTTTGTGAATTTGCTACCAGATCTGTCTGTGACAAATCTGGTAGAAGAAAAAGATAATTATATGGCACATTGCGTCTTTTCAACATATCAGACCATGATTGGCTGCATTGACACCGTTCATGATGACGAAGGAAAGCTGTTTTCCTGCGGACATTTTGATCTGGTCATATGTGACGAAGCACATAGATCTATATATAACAAATATAAGGATATCTTCAATTACTTTGATGCACCGTTAGTTGGATTGACTGCGACACCAAAGGATGAAATCGAGAAGAATACATACGAGATATTCGAACTGGAAAATGGAGTGCCAACCTATGGATATGATCTTGCGCAGGCCGTAAAGGATGGGTATTTGGTTGACTATACATCCGTGGAAACTTCTTTGAAATTTATCCAAGAGGGAATCGTTTACGATGAATTATCTGAAGAGGATAAAAAAGAGTACGAGAATACCTTCGAAGATGAAAACGGAGAATTTCCGGAAAAGATTTCATCATCGGCATTGAACGATTGGATTTTTAATGTCAACACAATTAAGGAAGTGCTGCATATCTTGATGAGTCACGGATTACATATTGACTACGGAAATAAGCTTGGCAAATCCATTATTTTTGCAAAAAGTCATCAGCATGCAGAAAAGATATTGGAAATATTCAATAAAGAGTATCCGAATCTTGCCGGATATGCCATGGTGATTGATAATTACATGACTTATGCGCAGAGTGCGATCGATGAGTTCTCAGATCCTAAGAAACTGCCACAGATTGCTATTTCCGTAGACATGCTGGATACCGGTATTGATGTACCGGAAATCTTAAACCTTGTATTTTTCAAGAAAGTCATGAGTAAGGCAAAATTCTGGCAGATGATTGGTCGCGGAACCAGACTCTGTCCGGGGCTTTTGGATGGAGTTGATAAAGAAAAGTTTTATATCTTTGATTTCTGCGGAAATTTTGAGTTTTTCCGTATGAATAAGGGGAATGAAACGCCAAATATGATTGCGGTACAAGGAGCAATATTTTCGCTTCAGTTCGAAATTGCCTATAAGTTACAGGATATGGCATACCAGACAGATCGACTGATTGCCTATCGAAATGCGCTTGTGGAGCATATGTCACAGAAAGTGCAGGAGTTGAATCGAGAAAATTTCGCAGTCAGACAGCATTTGAAATATGTGGATCTATATGCAAATAAGAGCAACTATCAGACATTGACTTATGAGGACACTCTTCTTGTAAAAGAGGAGCTGGCACCATATATCGAACCTGAAAATGATGAGGCAACAGCAATCCGCTTTGATGCACTTATGTATGGAATTGAGCTTGCATATCTTGTAGGCAAAAAGTACAGTAGAGGACGACATGATTTATTGAAAAAAGTGACTGCTGTTGCAAATGTTGCGAACATTCCGGAGATCAAACAGCAGGAGAAACTGATTAATCAGATCCTTCATACTGATTATCTGGATACAGCAGGAATCAATGAATTTGAGCATGTTCGTGAAAAACTTCGTGATTTGATGAAATATATTCCACGAGGGAAAAAGCTTATCTATGAAACCACCTTTGATGATGAAATCTTAAATATGGAATGGAATGAATCTGATCTGAAAAATGATGATTTGAAAAACTATAAGGCAAAGGCAGAGTTTTATGTTCGTCAGCACCAAGATAATGAAGTGATTCATAAGTTAAAAGAAAATATTCCGCTGACTTCGGAGGATATCAAAGCACTAGAACAAATTCTCTGGAGTGAAGTCGGTACACAGGCGGATTATGAAGCAGAATACGGAAATAAGCCTCTGGGTGAGTTCGTACGTGAAATTATCGGCTTGGATATGAATGCTGCAAAAGAAGCATTCGCAGAATATCTCGATGAAACAAACTTGGACAGCAGACAGATTTATTTTGTAAATCAGATCATTGAATTCATCGTGAAAAACGGAATGATGAAAGATTTGTCTGTCCTTCAGGAATCACCATTTACAGATCAGGGAAGTATTGTTGAAATCTTTACGGATCTGTCTGTATGGATGGGAATACGAAAGGTGATTGACCAAGTAAATGCAAATGCACTGACAGCATAAAAAAGGGTAAATAAGGCAGAAGGATTAATGCAACATGATAGAATGGTTACAATAAAAATTTGCAGGAATATAAAAATATGGAATTAAGACTATTACGCTATTTTTTGATGGTAGCAAAAGAACAGAGTTTTACAAAAGCAGCAGAACAATTGCATATTACCCAGCCAACGTTATCCAGACAAATGGCGACATTTGAAGAGGAACTTGGAGTAACATTGTTTATTCGAAGTGGGAAGAAGATTTCTCTTACAGACGAGGGAATTTTATTAAAAAGACGTGCCTTGGAGATTCTTGATCTTGAAGGAAAAACATTGGAGGAACTGAAAGGAAAAGAAGATATTGTTGAGGGCAGTATAACCATTGGATGTGGTGAATTTGCGGCAGTAGAGACATTGGCGAAGATATGTAAAACATATAAAGAAAAATACCCATTGGTTCAGATTGCACTTCATACTGCAACAGCAGACACGGTGTATGAGATGATGAACAAAGGACTTGTGGATATTGCATTATTCTTAGAGCCAGTGGACACGGAAGGGTTGGATTATATTCGAATTACGGATTGCGACCACTGGTGTGTTGGAATGCGCCCAGATGACCCGCTGGCAGAAAAAGAGTTTATAAAAAAAGAAGATCTTATTGGAAAACCATTGATCCTGCCGGAAAGAGTAAATGTTCAAAGTGAACTTGCCAATTGGTTTGGAAAAGATTTTTCAAAATTACAGATTGCTTTTACGAGTAATCTTGGAACGAATGCCGGAGTTATGGCGGCAAATGGACTGGGGTATCCAATTTCAATTGAGGGTGCTGCAAAGTATTGGCGAGAGGATATTCTTGTACAGCGAAGAATTTCTCCTGAAATCAAGACTAGTACGGTGATTGCCTGGCGACGGAATATCCCATATTCTTTGGCAGTCCGTAAAATGATCGAGGAGATTAATGCTTTTCAGGCATAAAACAAAATTCAATATAAGCATTAGACATAATGAAGCGATAGAGCTTAAAATAGATGTGTAAGATGAATGTAAATCTTATACATCTATTTTTTTGTGAAAAATACGTATAGAAAGGGGCTTTTTATTATGAGTAAAAAATTAGTGGCATTTTTCAGTGCAAGCAGAACAACAAAAAAAGTAGCACAGATGATCGCAGAGGAAGCAAAAGCGGATTTGTTTGAGATTGAGCCGAAAGTTCCATATACAAAGCTTGATCTTGACTGGATGAATAAAAAATCCAGAAGCAGTGTGGAAATGAGTGATAAAAAATATAGACCGGCGATTATGAAAAAAGAGATGGATATGAGTTCTTATGACGAGATCCTTCTGGGATTCCCTAAAATGGAGTACAGTTTATAGTAGTGTATAGCGTGTACCAAGTTATAATTATGGGGTTGAAAATAACAGTATACACAGATAATGTGGAAAAATGTGTATGACGTTTATATAGAAAATAACATTGAAAAAGAAATTCAAGAATGGGTAAATTCATTAAATTTAAAATAGAATAATAATTACATGAGTGACAGAAGATAAGAATCTGAATTCCCTGTCACTTTTATATTATTTGATAAGAAAAAAGAACTGGTTTATATCCGATAAGAATATAGACTGGTTCTTATTTTTAATATGCTATTATATACACAGGGAGTCGGGGAATGTCGAACTATAGCAAGCCGGAAAAGAAAGCATTGATATCGGTATGAAAGAGTTTTGCAAGTGCAACTAATTCAGATGCCTTAATGTTCATGCGATTTGTTTCCAGTTTGGCATAGGTACTTTTGGTGATGGAGATACCCATAAGATTTAATTTTGCAACTACTTGGTCTTGAGTCATATTGTTTTTATATCGAATTGCTTGGATATTTTTACCAATATCCATATCTGGTCTAATCTTTTGCATAATGATGAACTCCCCTTATAAAATAAAAAGATTCGTAATACAGAAATATATATATTGATTCTAAAGAATTTAAATTTTATAATGTTTCGTAATAAGGAATTATTTTTAACAGGAAGAGGTAAAAGTATAATGGATGTGGAGATGGAAAAGAGAAAATTTTTAAATCTATGTGGCAAAAGAGATCGAGCATTATTGTCAGGTGAAAAAAGAATGACATTGGGGGATATGGAACGATTGACATATCTGACAGAATTTTTTGAACTGGAGAACTATGGAATCGCCTTATGGAAAGAATTTGGTGATGATGTAAAAGAGCCATTTGAAGCGATGATGAAAATGTTAGATGAGCCGGAGTGCATAGAAGATCGATGGCTTGATGACGAAGCAAAAGGGGAAAAGTGGTTGTTAGAATTTCAGGAACTGGCATTAACGGAAGAATACAGGGAATGGATTCGAAATTATATCGATAAAAAATATGAAGAAAGAGGATTACCATATCCGACAGGAGCAGACTTCGATTAAGAGGTCTGCTTTTTTCTGGTCTTTTGGGAGGTGATAAGAGGTGGAAGTAAGTATTTATGAACTCTTGGCGGCAGCAAGAGAATCGGCTAAATCTGATTATATAAAAGGGGACAGCATTTTGTGTGAGAAGAGATTTCATCCAGATACCCATTACATGGTAGAAATAGAACTGCTGAAAAATGATAACAAGCTGGGAAAAAAGGGCAATTATATACGGAAGTTTTTGACAGAACCGGAGTATCTTCCCATTTTACAAAAGCAGGAAAAACATCTCATAAAAATAAAAAGACAGGCAATTGTTCAAAAAGGAAACTTGCGATATATCCCTCCCCCGGACAGGCTGGACCGCCGCCGGGAGAGGGATCTTTTATAACCGGCTGGGAAGGAACAGTAGTGTTCCTCTGGCGATAGTGGTATAAAAAAACCAGATTTTCCGCAGGTTTTGGGACGCTGGAACATAGAAAAGTGTTCACGAATGGCACTTTTGCAACGATCCGTTGCAGCAGTGACAACATTTTTGATCTTACGTTAAACAGAAAAAATGAAAGGATGTGATTGCGATAATCATAGGAATTGATCATGGCTATTATGCCATTAAAACAAGACAAGTGTCTTTCCCAAGTGGAATTATTGGGTATGATTACGAGCCGTATACCATGCAGAATGTTCTGCAATATCAAGGAAAGTATTATGTCTGCGGTACGGGAAGACAGACGCTGGTAAAAAATAAAACGTCCAATGATAATTATTATCTGCTGACGTTGGCAGCCATTGCAGAAGAAATCAAGCATCGGAAAGCGGAACGAAAGACAGAGGTAATTCTGGCTGTTGGACTTCCGCTTTCAAGTTTTGGAAGAGAGAAACAGGGATTCAGGGAGTATCTGTTGCGGAAAGAGCAGCCAGTGCGATTTTTATATGAAAGTGAGTTATATGAGATAACAATAAAAGATGTGAAACTGTTCCCACAGGGATACTCTGCGCTTGCTCTGCATCCAGAGTATCTGAAGAATGAACCGTCTGTTCTGCTTGTTGATATTGGTGGCTGGACCGTTGACCTTATGAGGCTGGACAATGCTGTTCCGAATGCAGCAACGTGCAGAAGTCTGGAACTTGGAGTAATCCGATGTATTGATGAGACAGCAGAACAAGTGCGTAGAAATACCGGACTGTCTGTGACAGAAACTCAAATTGAGCGTGTGCTTCGGAGGGAATCTTGCAGTATGGCAGAGGAGGCCAGACGGATCATACAGGAAAACGGACGGAAATATATAGAAAGAATACTGTCTGCGGTGACAGAATCCGGGTTTGATCTCCGGGCAGTACCCACCGTATTTATGGGGGGAGGCTCCGCAATTTTAAAACGCCACGTGACCGCACAGGACGCGATTTGCCGCCCCGTTTTTATAGAGGACGTCCATGCCAACGCAACAGGGTATGAACGGATTGTAGAGCAGATGTGGACGAGATGACACGCCCGGTATATTCGTTCCGCCCGAACCTGAAAAATCCAGAACACCAGAGGGCATGGGAGAAATTTCAAAGTGTTCCAGAAGGGCAGAAAAGCCAGTATCTGGTTCAGGCAATTCTGGAAAAAGAGGATCGGAAATGGATGGAAGAAGTCATTCAAAAGACGATAAAAGAAAGTGTTCGGGAATTAGGAATATGTGGCACTACGGAACAATTGAAAACGAAACCATCATCGGAAGAAATACCAGATCAGATGATGGATTTTCTATCTCAAATGGAAAATTTGTAAAGGGGGTGAGGCCTATGATTGCACGATACATACATTGTTGGATCTGCTAGGGGTAAGGCAAGAAATGCATCGATATCTTTGGTGGGTATTGTGAATAGCTTTCCATGCGGCTTTGGAGTATGTTGTGTGTAGCAAAAGTGAAAGGAGAAAGGTTATGGCAGAGATGAAAAATATCTGCGGAAAGATCCCGATGGACTTACATGAGAAAGTAAGAGAAGAGATTGAACTCACAGAAAGCAGCACACAAAAATTTTTACAACAGGTCATTGAAGAACATTTCAACAGAGTGGAAGGAAAAGGAGAAATAAGCATGGGAGCAGTAAGAACAGTAGCAGTACAGGTATCAGAGGAATTATTCCAGAGATTAAAAGTAGTCATCGGAAAGAAACACATGAAACAGAAAGACTTCTTAATTCAGATTATAGAAGAAGCACTGGAAAAGGTAGAGGTCGAATGGCAAAGCAAAGAGCAGCCTGAAGAATCCGAACAGACAACTGGAGAATTGGGAACAGAAGAAACTCAACCGGAAGAAAGAACTGAGCCGGAAAGGGAAAGTGAACCAGAAGAGGAAGCCGAACCGGATGGAGAAAGTGAACCGAAAGAGGAAAACAAACCAGAAGGGGAAAGTGAACCGGAAGAGGAAACTGAACCAGAAGGAGAGACTGATCCGGAAGAATCCAAAGCAGAAGAACCAACAGAATGGTAACCAATTGATACAGAATAACGAAGGGCGGTATGAGAGATCATGCCGCCTGTTTTTATCAGCAAAAAGGAGGTTGATAGCCGCAACCATTCAATTTTTTGATCTCTTTAGCGGAATCGGGGGATTTCGTGAAGGCTTAAGACGGGCAGGAAACTTTGTCTGTGTCGGACATTGCGAGGTGGATACTTATGCGGATAAGAACTACCGATTGCTGTTTGATACGGAAGGGGAGTGGTATTGTAATGACGCAAGAACAATCGAACCAGAACGAATGCCAGATTTTGATTTACTCTGTGCAGGATTTCCTTGCCAGGCATTCTCTATCGCCGGAAAGCGAGAAGGATTTGCAGATGCAAGAGGAACTCTCTTTTTTGAAATTGCCCGGATTCTTGAAGCTAAAAGACCCTCGTATTTTATCCTTGAAAATGTTCCCGGTTTGTTATCGCATGACAAAGGCCGGACGTTTTGCACCATCCTCAGTACGCTTTCTGAACTGGGGTACCATGTCGAATGGAAAGTGCTTAACAGCAAGGATTTCGGAGTCCCCCAAGCAAGAAACGGGTGTATATTGTCGGATATTTTGATTTCCGATGTGCCGGAAAAGTATTACCTGACCAGAACAATGGAGCAGCTCTTGTTCAAGTCCGGGCAGAGTCAGGGAAAAGAGTCTACAGTCCCAAGACTAAGCTGTACCCATGACATCACAGGCAGGTGGAATGGGCGGCAAGACAGGATTATATGATGTAGGTGTTCCAATCAAGAGAATACAAAGCTCGGCTACAACTTGCAAGAGAAGGGGTACAGCATCGATCTGGGTTATGCGAATCTCAACAGCA
>ENA-OQHL01000795-OQHL01000795.1-human-gut-metagenome-genome-assembly--contig:-NODE-795-length-19487-cov-3.129081_pt1 | contig 19487 bp, 19 predicted proteins | sample MGYA00242565_ERZ504723 | MGnify/ENA primary metagenome ERZ504723 (study PRJEB26092, sample SAMD00036211) | human gut metagenome | host: Homo sapiens | study: EMG produced TPA metagenomics assembly of... | reverse complement strand
CCAGGATAGTGTGGAGGAGGTCTTGAGTCAGGCAGGATATGCGGACGTTGCCAAGGGCTACATTCTCTATAGAAAGCAGAGAGAGAAAATCCGGAACCTGAAGTCCGCGACCTTAAATTATAAAGAGCTTGTCAACAATTATCTGCAGGTCAACGACTGGAGAGTCAAGGAGAATTCTACAGTGACATACTCGGTTGGAGGGCTGATTCTGAGCAATTCCGGAGCGATCACGGCCAATTACTGGCTGTCCGAAGTGTATGACCGGAGATTGCAGAGGCTCACCGCAACACGGACATTCATCTGCATGACCTTTCCATGCTCACCGGATACTGCGCAGGGTGGTCTCTACGCCAGCTCATTCAGGAGGGGCTCGGTGGAATTCCTGGGAAGATTACTTCAGCTCCGGCCAAACATCTGAGTGTTCTTTGCAACCAGATGGTGAATTTCCTTGGAATCATGCAGAATGAATGGGCGGGGGCTCAGGCGTTCTCATCCTTTGATACATATCTTGCTCCGTTTGTGCGGACGGACCATTTAAGCTATACCGAGGTAAAGAAGTGTATTGAATCTTTTGTGTACGGTGTCAATACACCGTCCCGGTGGGGTACTCAGGCTCCATTTACGAATATTACTTTGGACTGGACGGTTCCGGATGATCTGAAGAAGAAACCGGCCATTGTAGGCGGCAGGGAGATGAACTTTACCTACGGTGACTGCAAAGAAGAAATGGACATGGTAAACAAGGCGTTCATTGAAGTGATGATTGAAGGCGATGCACAGGGCAGAGGATTTCAGTACCCGATTCCGACTTATTCCATCACCAAAGACTTTGACTGGTCCGATACGGAAAATAACCGCTTGCTTTTTGAAATGACATCCAAATACGGGACGCCGTATTTTTCTAACTATATCAACAGCGATATGGAGCCAAGCGACGTCCGCAGTATGTGCTGCCGTCTAAGACTTGATCTGCGGGAGCTTAGAAAGAAAGCGGGCGGCTTCTTCGGAAGCGGCGAAAGTACAGGTTCTATCGGTGTGGTTACGATCAACCTGCCCCGGATGGCATACCTCGCAAAGGATGAGGAGGACTTCTTTAAGAGACTGGCACATATGATGGATATTGCAGCCAGATCCCTTCACATTAAGAGACAGGTGATCTCCAAGCTTCTGGACGAGGGACTTTACCCGTACACGAAGCGGTATCTTGGCGGATTCGGAAATCATTTTTCTACCATTGGTCTGATCGGCATGAATGAGGCAGGACTCAATGCGAACTGGCTAAGAAAGGACATTACTCATAAGGAAACTCAGAAATTTGCGGTGAAGGTGCTGAACTTTATGAGAAACCGGCTTTCTGATTATCAGGAAGAGTACGAAGAGCTTTTCAATCTGGAGGCGACACCGGCGGAGTCCACCACATACCGGTTCGCGAAGCATGACAGGGAGCAGTTTCCGGATATCATCACAGCATCCGAGGGGAATGGCACTCCGTACTATACGAACAGCTCTCATCTTCCGGTTGGATTCTCCGATGATATTTTCGACGCGCTGGATATCCAGGATGAGTTACAGACTCTTTACACCTCCGGGACAGTATTCCATGCGTTCCTCGGCGAGAAGCTTCCAGGATGGAAAGAATCGGCTCTCCTTGTACGGAAGATTGCGGAGAATTATAAGCTTCCGTATTATACGATCTCTCCGACCTACTCCATCTGCCAGGATCACGGCTATATCGACGGGGAGCAGTACACCTGCCCGCATTGCGGCAGAAAGACAGAGGTCTACAGCCGGATCACCGGATATTACCGTCCTGTACAGAACTGGAACGACGGGAAGATTCAGGAGTTTAAGGATAGGAAAGAGTACGACATTGAACATTCCGTGATGAAGAAAAAGAAAACAGAGGCACATGTCTAAGAAAATAAAGAGAACCGGCATACGAAAGATAGCATCGTATGCCGGTCTTTTTGTATTAGCGACGAGACAAATTTCCAGTCTGCCAGGGATCCTGGCGGCCGCTTACAATTCGGTCTGCGACTTTTGACACTTTTGGTAGTTGCTGTCGGATGCCGAAAAAAACATAGGTTGCAAATTTGTAAGATAAGAAGCAGAAAATGTAAGATGATTCGATGGAAAGTAAGATGATTCGATGGAAAGCAGGAAACGGGTTTCCTATAATAGAAAGCAGAAGGAGGAATCTGGGATGTCAGTCATAAGAAAATGGGTGTCGGCGGCAACGGCAATGGCAGAAGTTTGTTTTCTTCTGGCTTTATCTGTGGCCGTTGCCGTCATAGGACTTTTTATTTTTTTAAAGCGCTGCTTTTGCCGATCATAAAGTGATCGTTTCTTAAAATTTCATAGGCTTTTTCGTACTGATCAGACCGCATGTAGCGGATCATCTTTTTCAGATTTTCATTGGCTCTGCTGATGTGAAGACCATTCCGGACGGAATACAACCCCATGCGGATGACCTCGTTAAGGTACATTTCGTAGATACGATTGATCCGCTCATTGTCAAATACGCTGACAATCTCCATGTGCATCTGGGTGTCCGCCAGTTCCCAGTGGTAGATATCCCCGGCACACGCACACATCCGAACGACACGCTCCTCGATCCGGTAGGAAAACTCATCAGCTCTGCCGCTTGTAAAGATCTCCCGGAACGCGGCTCCCTCCAGAAGCTCACGAAGCTGGTAAATCTCCTCGATATCCTTGTCTGTGATCTCTTTTACAATAATCGATTTATAATAATCCCGGACAACGAGACCCTCGGCATGAAGCGTCTTTAAGGCGGTTCGGATCGGATTCCGGCTCATATTCAGTTCTTCGGCAAGCATCGTTTCCGTGAGTTGCATTCCCGGCGGATAAGTCAGATTGAGAATCCGCTCTTTCATTGTATGATATGCCTGGTCGGCCAGGGAAATTTTCTCAGCCACGCAGATCACCCCTTTGTATACTAATAACTTTATTGTATACAAATAGAAACAAAATTACAAGGAAAAATGGAAGAAATGTCATAAGAATGATTGACAAGGACGATACATAGTGATATTTTATAGGTATGAATTGTATACAAATGATTTGAGTGTATACAAAATGATTCTTAGCGGAAAAGGAGTGTAACACATATGAAATTAGGATTTATCGGATGTGGAAATATGGCTGGCGCCATCATGGGAGGCATTATTAAAAACCAGGTATTTAAGCCGGAAGAGATCATTGGTTCCGACGTTTTCGTACCGACCAGAGAAAAGGCAAGAGACCAGTACGGGATCCAGATTACAGACAGCAACCTGGAAGTAGTAGAAAAGTCAGAAGTGATTGTTCTTGCTGTGAAGCCACAGTTCTATGAGTCTGTCATCACAGAAATCAAGGACAAGGTGACAGAGGACAAGATCGTAATCACCATCGCACCTGGAAAAACACTGGCATGGCTGGAAGAGAAATTCGGCAAGAAAGTAAAGATCGTAAGAACGATGCCGAACACACCGGCTATGGTGATGGAGGGCATGACAGCAGCATCCCCGAATCCATACCTGTCTGAAGAAGAAGTGAAGTATGCGTGTCATATTCTGGAAAGCTTTGGTAAGGTAGAGGTTATTCCTGAGCGCCTGATGGATGCGGTCGTATCCGTAAGCGGAAGCTCCCCGGCTTATGTATTCATTTTGATCGAGGCTATGGCAGACGCGGCGGTAGCGGACGGAATGCCAAGACCGCAGGCTTACAAGTTCGCGGCACAGGCTGTGATGGGAAGCGCGAAGATGGTATTAGAGACAGGAAAGCATCCGGGCGAATTAAAAGATATGGTATGCTCCCCTGCAGGTACGACTATCGAGGCAGTCAGAGTACTGGAGAGAACCGGATTCAGAAGCTCTGTGATTGAAGCTATGAAAGCGTGCGCGGATATTGCAAAGAGAATGTAAAAAAGGTATACTGTAGAAGTACATGAATTGAGACGGCTCAGTTGTAAAAGTACAGCTGAGCTGTTTTTATTCCATTTGAAAGGACATGGAATGAGATATGCAGTGTAGTCTGACGTGGACATGGCTGCTGATCAGATACAGGAGAAAGGAGCAGGGAGGTAACAATGGAAGAGAAGAAGAAGCGGGTCAAGGACCGGATTGTATCTGCGGCCTGGGAACTGTTTTATGAAAAGGGATACGACGCGACGACGGTGGATGATATTATCCGTCTGTCAGACACGTCCAAGGGATCCTTTTACTATTATTTTGATGGGAAGGACGCTCTGTTGAATACTCTGTCGACAGTGCTGGATGATCTGTATCTGTCTTTGAAAGAGGAGATGGATCCGTATATGGACAGCTTTGAGAAGCTGATGTTTCTCAATTACAGATCTCACCTGTTTATGGAGCGGAGTATCAAGGTTGATCTGCTGGCGTCCCTGTATTCTACCCAGCTCATCTCGAAAGGAGAGAGAAGTCTTCTGGATCAGAATCGGGAGTACTATAAGCTGATTTCCTCCGTTATGGAAGAGGGCCAGAAGCGTGGGGAAATCAACCGGAGAAAAAGTGTCTCCGAACTTTTGAAATACTATTCTCTCTGCGAGCGGGCGCTTGTCACAGACTGGTGCTTGAACAAAGGCAGCTATTCCTTGGCAGAATACAGCAAGGAATATATGCCGATTATGATGGAAAGTTTCAAAGGAAAACAGCTATGATAAACAATATGGAAAGAAGAGAGGCATTGCGGGGGGCCTGCATCGCCGTGATCGGCGGGATTTTCTGGGGACTTGCAGGTGTGTTCGGGCAGTATCTTTTTGCGTACAAAGGTCTGAACGCAAGATGGCTTGTCAGTGTCCGTCTGGTGCTGGCGGGTCTGCTTCTGCTTACTACGGTGTATCTGAAACAAGGAAGAGAGATGTGGAAGATCTGGAAGGATAAAAAGGATGTATTCTGGCTGATTTTATTTGCCATTTTCGGGATGGCAGGATGCCAGCTTACCTATTATTCCTCTGTGGAATTATCTAATGCCGGAACTGCGACAGTACTGCAATACACAGCTCCGGCTATTATTATGCTCTATACCGCCGTGCGGGCGAAAAAGATGCCACGTCTTATGGAAATAGGAGCCTTGGTACTGGCTCTGTTCGGAACTTTTGTCCTTGCAACCCACGGGGATCCAAACTCTCTTGCCATCTCCGATGCGGCACTTGCTTGGGGGCTGACTTCTGCCGTTATGATGGCGGTCTACAACCTGCTTCCACTGCAACTGATGAAAAAGTATGGCACGTTCTGTGTGATCGGGTGGGGGATGTTGATTGGAGGTATCCTGATGTGCGTGTTTACGAAGCCGTGGCATGTGATTGGAACATGGGATTTCCAGGCAGTTGGCGCAATGGCCATGGTTGTGGTAGTCGGGACGGTTCTGTCTTTTTCCTTTTATATGGAGGGTGTCCGTATCATCGGAGCCACCAGGGCAAGTCTCTTTGCCTCTGTGGAACCGGTAACAGCGACGGCGGCTACTGTCCTGATAATGCATACTGCCTTTACGTTGCCGGACTTTTTTGGAATTCTCTGTATTATGGCAGCGGTTCTGATACTGTCAATTAAGAAATAGATGAACACCCCGGAGTTACCACTCTGGGGTGTTCGCCTGTCAATCGTGGATCAATGATACTCTTTAAACGGATTGCTTTATTCTATCTTTCAGGCAGGCGTTTACGGATCTGCGGTCCGACCAGGATAGCAAGTACGATTTTCAGTGCGTCGCCCGGGAGGTATGGAATCACGCCTGTAAAGAGTCCCTGTACAAAGGTCAGATTCATCTGAAATGTGAGCCATGCGGTTCCGAAGAGGTAAGTAATCACGGAGCCGAGGATCATCCCTGCCAGAATGAATAAGATACGATAACGGCCGGAAGCCTTATCCATGAAAATCCCGGCGATCACGATCAGGAACAGAAAGCCGGCCAGATAACCGCCTGTCGGGCCAATCAGCTTTCCGAGTCCGCCGGAAAATCCGGAGAATACCGGAAGACCGCAGATTCCAAGAAGCATGTATACGACATAGCTTAGGAACATCTGCTTCCATGGCAGAAGAAACAGTCCGAAATAGAGGACCAGGTTTGTCAGGGAAATCGGCACCGGACTTACCGGGATCGGAATGGACATCGGTGCCAGAATACAGAGTACGGCTGTCATTAGCGCTGTTGACACAAGGTAACGTGTTGAAACAGAAGCCCTTTGTTGTTGTATTGTTCATCTCAAGTTCTCCTCTCTTGTTGTCTAGGTGATAGTATACCGTCTCAGGAAATAATTGTCAACCAAAAATAAAAACTAAGTTTACAATTAGAAACTAAGGTTTCCGAAGCCTTCCGTTGTCAATCCGCCCCTGCCTGTGGTATAGTGAAAGCACATTGTTAAAGGAGGAATCATATGAAATATCGGATTCTGTTGGTGGAAGATGATGAGACGATGGTGGATATCTTAAAGAGAAATCTGGAGAAGTGGGGATATCTTGTTCATGTGGCTGAGGATTTCCAGAACGTAATGCAAGAATTTCAGGACTTTGAGCCGCAGCTTGTTCTGATGGATATTTCCCTTCCTTTCTATAATGGGTATTATTGGTGTGGGGAGATCCGAAAGGTCAGCAAAGTGCCGGTGATTTTTTTGTCCTCCTCCGGGGACGACATGAACCTGGTGATGGCCATCAATCTGGGGGCGGATGATTTTGTGGCAAAGCCGTTTCGGATGGAAGTGCTGACGGCCAAGATCCAGGCGGTTCTCCGCAGGACGTATACCTTTGGAACAGCCAGTCCGTCCGTGCTGACCCACAAGGGACTCACCTTGAATCTGGACACTTCGGTGTTATCCTATGGGCAGGAAAAGCTGGAGCTTGGGAAAAATGAATTCGGAATTTTACGGACACTGATGGAACATCCGGGCAAAATTATTGAGCGAAGTGTGCTGATACGTAATCTCTGGGAGACGGAAAGCTTCATCGATGACAACACGCTGACCGTGAATGTCACCAGACTCCGGCGGAGGCTGGAGGATATCGGGCTCAAAAACTATATTCTCACCCGGAAAGGTATGGGATACTATGTGGAAGAATAACTATTTTGCAGCCTACATCCGGGCGAAGCGTGACATGGAAGTACTGTTTTTTGGTATTCTTGCGCTTGAGGCAGTGATCTATTCTCTCTATGGACTTCCGTGGGGACCGTCATTTTATACGATGATCCTTTCGGCGGCCCTGTTTTTTCTGATTTGGGGGCTGGGGTACGCTTCCTACCGGAAAAAATGTATCCGGCTTATACAGATGCAGGAGAAAGAGGAGATTGAAAGCAACTATTTTCCAAAGACAACCGACAAGATGGAACTACTCTATCAGGAGTTACTGAGAAAGCGTGAGAGGGCGTGGAGCATCCACCATGCCGTTGAGCAGGAGAAGAGAAAGCAGGAGGATGCCTACTATACGAAGTGGAGCCATCAGATCAAGACGCCGGTATCGGTGTTAAGGCTTTTGCTTCAGGAGGAAGATCCGGACACGGAGACGATGCGTCACGAGCTGTTCCAGATCGAACAGTATATTGCAATGGCGCTGGATTATCAGAAACTGGAAAAGGGTGTGAAAGATCTGAGTCTGGGACATTTCCGGGCGGCGGATCTGGTGAAGCAGGCGATCCGCAACCTGTCGGAACTTTTTATTCATAAGAAGATTTCCATTCAGATCGGGGAAGATCTCGACTTTACGATCCTGACGGATGAAAAATGGTTCGTGTTCATGTTGGAGCAGATTCTCACTAATGCGGTCAAATATACGAAAAAAGGGTATGTATCCGTGTGCCGTCAGGGTGAGGGGGAGATTGTCATTATGGATACCGGGATTGGAATTTTACCGGAAGATCTGCCGCGGGTGTTTGAGTGGGGATACACCGGTTACAATGGAAGACTGGACAAACGGTCCACCGGAATCGGACTGTCCCTTGTGAAATCAGCGGCCGATCTTCTGGGACATCCGGTCAAGATTGAATCCGAGCCGGGAAAAGGGACAAAAGTGTGTATCGATACGAGGAGGCCGAAGCTGAATACAGGCTGACAGAAAGGAGAGCGAATGAAGAAGTTTACTGAGCAAAGAGTCTTGATTGGAAGAGCTGTGATCGGACTGATTGGGGTGCTATTTCTCATAGCTGGCATTTTTCAAGGAGAATTTCATACGACATGGAGTAAAGCAGTCCGAATCTGTTTGGAGTGTATCGGCATTGGATAAGAGGAAACTTCCGATGAAGCGGAGATGGATCCAGCTTGCCAGCGCTTTGATCTATAACGCGAATCTAAAAGGGTTTGGGGAGGCCGCTATTTATCAGGGGAAAACAAAGGGCGTCTGTGTTCCGGGCTTAAACTGCTATTCCTGTCCGGGGGCCATTGCCGCCTGTCCGCTTGGGACGCTGCAAAATGCACTGAGCAGTGCGCCAGTTCGTTTCCCATTTTATATTCTCGGCTTTTTGATTCTTTCCGGATTGTTCCTGGGGAGAATGATTTGCGGCTTTTTGTGTCCCTTTGGATTGATTCAGGAATTGCTTTACAAGATCCCGGTGCCAAAATACAGGAAAAACCGGATAACCCGGATACTTTCCTGGCTGAAATATGGAATTCTTGCTGTGTTTGTGATTTATATTCCACTGTATTTTGCCTTCCGGAACGGATTTCCACTGCCGTCATTTTGCAAATATATCTGTCCGGCGGGGACGCTGGAAGGTGGACTGACATTGGTTCTTGGCAATCCGTCTCTACGGGCGGCGGCAGGTGTGCTCTTTGACTGGAAAGTACTGGTGCTTTTGCTGTTTTTGGTAAGCACCTGTTTTGTTTATCGTAGTTTTTGCCGTTTTTTCTGTCCGCTCGGAGCAGTTTATTCGCTGTTCTCCCGGATTTCTATTCTGGGAATTGAGGTGGATGAGGGGAAGTGCACTCACTGTGGCCAGTGCGTGCGTCAGTGCCGCATGGATATGAAAGCGGTCGGAGATAGGGAATGTATTCAGTGTGGAGAATGTAAACAGGTCTGCCATGTTGGAGCGATTGAATGGAAACACAGGAAATGGAGAAGGTTCTGATGAGAAAAAAAAGAATGGGAATGTTACTTTGTATGATATTGATGGCAGCAGCGCTTTCTGCCTGTGCGGGGAAAACGGATGACAAGAAGCAGGGTACAAAAACAGCCGGCACGAAAAAGGACGAAAGCAAAGAGGAGCGGACAGCAAAGGGGGAATCGGAGAAAGGGATGACAGCTCCGGACTTTGAGGTGACGCTTCTGAGCGGCAAGACTGTCAAACTGTCTGATTACAGGGGGAAAAGGGTCCTTTTGAATTTCTGGGCGACCTGGTGCGGCCCGTGCGTTCAGGAAATGCCGGCATTTCAGCGGCTGAGCGAGGACTATCCTGATGATGTGGTAATCCTGGCGGTCAACTGCGGGGAGAGCAAAGAAGAGGTCGAAAACTTTGTACAGAAGAATGGTTATACATTCCCGATTGCGCTGGATGAAAATTTGGAGGTGTCTAATCTGTATCCGGCAACATCCATTCCGTTGACTCTCATTGTGGATGAAGAAGGAGACATCGTCTATTCCTCCTATGGAGCCAGCGACGCAGATACGATGTACGCGCGCTATAAAGAAGAACTGGGACTGTGACAATCTTACACCGACGTAAGAATACGAAGAGAAAGTGTAAGCCGAATCGATGGCGGACACTTTCTTTTTTCTGTACAATAATGACAGAACAAAAAGAAAGGGAGTCGATGATTATGGCATTATTGGAAGTCAGACATCTGAAAAAAACATATACAAACCGGTTTGGAACAAACCAGGTGGAGGCGTTGAAGGATGTGACCTTTTCGATGGAAGAAGGAGAGTATACGGCAGTGATGGGAGAATCCGGATCCGGAAAGACGACACTTCTGAACCTGCTGGCGTCGTTTGACCGGCCGACTTCGGGTGATATTATCCTGAACGGCCTCCCATTCCGGAAGATCCAGGACAAGGATCTGGCAGTCTATCGGAGGAAGAACCTCGGGTTTGTATTCCAGGATTTCAATCTGTTGGATACGCTCTCAGTCAGGGACAACATTTTTCTCCCTCTCGTGCTTGCCGGGGAAAAGACAGAAGAAATGAAAAAACGGCTGTCACCTCTTGTCAAGGTGCTTCGGATCTCCGATCTGCTGGACAAATTTCCGTACGAAATTTCCGGGGGTCAAAAACAACGGACGGCGATCGCAAGAGCACTTATTACAGAACCCAAGCTCATTCTGGCGGATGAACCGACCGGGGCTTTGGATTCCAGGGCCTCCCATGAATTGTTGCATATGTTTGAGCAGATCAATCAGGCGGGGCAGACAATCCTTATGGTGACTCACAGTACGACGGCCGCAAGTCATGCGAAGAGAGTACTGTTTATCAAGGACGGTACCGTGTATCATCAGATTTACCGGGGAGATAAAAGCAGGGATGAGATGTTCCGGAAGATCTCCGAGACTCTGACTGTGATGGCGTCAGGAGGGAAAGAGTATGCATAATGCTTTGTATTTTACACTGGCAAAGTCGAATCTCAAAAAGAACCGGGCAATCTACCTGCCTTATCTGCTGGCAAATGTACTGATTGTCAGTATGTACTATATCCTGACAAGTATCCGTTCTATGATGCAGACTTACGAGACGACACAGGGCTCCAATACGGATCTGATGCTTCGGTTCTGCACGGTGGTTGCCGTTATCATGGCCTTCATCATCCTGTTCTATGTCAATAGTTTTGTGATTCGGCAGAGGAAGAAAGAGATCGGGTTATACTGCGTCCTTGGGATGGAGAAGCGCCATCTCTCCGTGATGATGCTATGGGAAGTGGTATTGACCTCTCTTGGGGGAATTGTGGGCGGAATCGTTTCAGGCGCCCTGTTCAGCCAGCTTGCGTTTCTCGTCTTTTTAGCGCTTCTTAGAATCCCGTCGGATTTGCGGTTTGAGATTCCACTGGGTGCGGTAGGAATCACATGTGCAGTATTTGGCGTCTTATACCTGCTTGTCCTTTGCTACAATCTGCTCTCGATCCTGCGAACCAGTCCGATTTCCTTTTTGCAGGGCGCGAAAGAGGGAGAGAGGGAACCGAAAGTGAAAAAGATTCCTGCGGTGCTTGGCGTGATCTTTCTGGCAACAGGGTATGGCCTCGCACTGTTTGCAGATGGCATTTACGAGACAATCAAAGTGTTCCTTCCTGCGGTGCTGCTGGTGATTTTCGCCACATATTTCCTCTTTTTGGCGGGCAGTATCGCTTTGTTGAAATGGATGAAACGGCGGGAGCGGTTTTACTACCGTCCGAAAAATTTCATTACCGTATCCGGGATGCTTTACCGGATGAAGCAAAATGCGGCAGGGCTTGCGACGATCTGTATTTTGTCCACCGCCGTGATTGTGTCGGTCTCCACCAGCTTCAGTCTGTACCTGGGGGAAGAGGACATCCTGAAACTGCAGTTTCCGAGAGATTATCATGCAAGTTGTATACTCGAAAAGGGCGAGGAAGAGACGGCGGATCTTCAGGCGGGAATTGAGCATCAGGCAAAGGAGAACGGCGTCGCCATGAGAGACGATTTTGGTTATAAACAACTCTGGATGGCAGGACTTGCTGCGGGAGAACCAGGAGAATTTACCCTCTCCGACGGGGAGCAGATTTCTCCGGAAAATCTGTATATTTTTGCTTTTTTGACCGAGGATGACTATAACAAAAATACCGGAGCAGACCTGAATCTTGGGGACGATGAGGTGGCTGTCTATGAAAAAGAGGAAGAAAGCGTGGGGCAGTCGCTGAAGCTGGATGAACTGAGCTGGAAAGTCAAATCCAAAGTCGAGGATCCCGGAGTCTGGAATCAGACACTTTATCTGACAGAGACACATTACATGGCGGTCATTGTACCGGATATGTCGGCTCTGCAGGAGATCCGGGATGTATACAACGAGAAGTATGCAGGAACACAGACAGGCTACCGGGTCATCACCTACGAATATTATTATAATATAGAAGGAACGAGGAGTCAGAAAGCAGATTTCATAGAGACTCTCCGGGATACATTGATCCAATACGTTGAACATCCGATGGCAGTGGGAAATGTAGAGCTGTCAAGGACGGACTACTATGAGCGGTTCGGCTCCTTCCTCTTTATCGGACTGTTTTTGTCCATCCTCTTCTTGCTGGCGGTATCTCTGATTATCTATTATAAACAGATCACAGAGGGTCTCGACGACAGAGAGCGGTTCCAGATTATGAAGAAAGTCGGAATGACGGACGACGAAATCCGTTCTACCATCCGGCGGCAGATCCTCCAGGTATTCTTCTTGCCCCTGGCAATGGCGGCTCTGCACACCGCGGCGTCCTTCCCGGCACTGGTAGACCTGATGCGGGCAATGAACCTCATCAATCAAGAGATTTTCGTACGGTGTACTATCGGCGTTGTACTTGCCTTTGCGGTCGTGTACTTTATTATTTATACAATCACATCGCATACTTACTACAAAAAGGTGCAGCAAAATGAATAAAAAGAAAAGGGCTGATGCAGAATGTGCGTCAGCCCTTTTCAATGGTGCTGTAAAAAATACCAATTCCACTTATTATCAGGGCGAACTGCCCAAATATTTGACATTATGACATATTATTTGGTCATTCTGCCATTCAAGCTTTCTTTTCCAAACAGTATAATTACAGACGAAGAAGAGAAGTACTATTTGTTTTCAGAAGAACCGGTTTTATGTTTTCGATATGCAGACGGAGAATATCCGGTCGCATTGCGGAACATTTTTGAAAATGCAAGAGAATCTTCATATCCCACAGCATGGGCAATATCTTTGATAAAAATATCGGTGGAACCGAGCAGCTCCTTTGCCTGCTGGAGCCGGTAGTTCAAAAGATATTTTTGTGGAGACATGCGCAGCTTTTTATTAAAAATATAAAAAAAGGTATGATCGTGTGATGCCAATATAGTCGGCGATATCCTGAATATGGATATTTTTGCCGTAATGAAAGTGGATATACTGTATTGCATGCTCAAAATAGGTTTCAGGCAGGTAATCATGGTGATCCTTCGTATAATCTGAGGACATCTGATAGGAGTCTGTCAGTAAGGAAAAGAGGGAAAAGAGCAGACTGACGCGTTTCAGCTCATTGGTAATGGTCAGTTGGTGTGTTTTTAACATTTCCCGGATGATGGATACATATATCTCCGGATCTTTAACACAGTCGCGGATATATGGGCAATCCCCAAAGCCGGCCTGTTGTATATACTGTGCCGATTTATTCCCTTGGAAACTGATGAAGGCATAGGTCCAGGGATTCTGGGAGTCTGGGTAGTAGCGTGATACTGTATCAGGGGGGATGAGAAAAATCTGGCCTTGTTTCAGATGATGGATCTGATGGTTGATTTCAAAATATCCGCTTCCCTCCAGAATAAAATGCATATGGTACTGCGGACGCTTTTTCGGACCCCATACATAACCAGGTGAAGGCTGGTGGATACCGCATCTTGTCAGATAGAGATCGTTTGTTTGATGTTCAATCTGGTCAAGACATTGAAAATCCACACGGTCATAGTATACGTTTGTTTCCATAGCAATGAGTCCCTCCTTTGAAAGTGCAGCTCAAAGTTGAATATAGCATATAAAGATTTGATAGAAAAGTCAAGGCAAGGAGAGAAAAATGAGGATAACAAGTAATATAAAAGCAAATATAAGACAGACACTAAGGGACCTTCCGGATGGCAGACAGGTATATGACATCATACTGGATCAGATTCCATCCCAGGAGGATGAGATCACCATTACTTGTGAATGGGATTTCCCGATCTGTAACATTGCGGGAAGATGGCATCCAAATTGCAGATATGACAGAACGCTGAAAGCGGACTGGGCACATGGGGAAATTTCTATGAGTTCTGTGTCAGCGCCGTTGAATGTATTTTTCAGTACTGACGGGCGAAATATTAAGACCATAGACTGTCTCAGAAGCAGAGAAAAAAGTCAATATGAATGTGGGAGTCCATGAGGAAAATGGAACGATGAAATGTCGTGTGAAAGTTTTTGCCGGAGCGGTAGAAACGCCGGCATACAAAGTCAGGATTCTTCTGGATGACCGGGACGTCCGGTATGAGCAGGCGATTGGGGATGCGGTAGACTGGTGGGAAACAGACTGTGGATTTCGTCCGGCATTTGTACCGGATGAGGCCAGAGATCCGATGTATTCTTTCTGGTATTCCTATCATCAGGAGTTCACGGAAGAAGATGTCGAAGCAGAGTGCCGGCGTGCGGCCGAGCTTGGATTTCGAACTGTGATCGTGGACGATGGATGGCAGACGGACGATACGAACCGGGGCTACGGATATTGCGGGGACTGGGAGGTCACTGAAAAGAAAATCAAAAATATGAAAGATCACGTAGATCGTATTCACAAGCTGGGGATGAAATACCTGCTGTGGTTCAGCGTACCTTATGTCGGAATGTATTCCAAAGTATGGAATCTGTTTCATAATAAACTGATTGCAGTGGATGAAGAGCAAAAGACGGGAATTCTGGATATCCGCTATCCGGAAGTGAGGTCGTATTTGAAAACTATCTATGTAAATGCCGTAAAGGACTGGGGACTGGACGGCTTGAAACTGGATTTTATCGATGAATTTTATGAGAGAGCAGATACCCCGAAAGTGAATGAAGATATGGACTGTATCTGCTTGCAGGTAGCCCTTGATAGACTTCTTGGGGAGACGATGGCAGAGTTAAAACAGATAAAACCGGACATCCTTATCGAATTCCGACAGCGGTATATCGGGCCGTTTATCAGGAGATATGGCAACATGTTAAGGGTCTGTGATTGTCCGGAATCGGGGCTTGCCAATAGGGTAGGAAGTATCGATCTGCGGCTGATGAACAGACATACGGCGGTACACTCTGACCCAATCGTCTGGAACGAAAGAGAGACACCGGAGACAGCGGCTCTTCAGATCATCGATACGCTTTTTTTCAACGATGCAGTTTTCGGTGAAAATGGAATACCTGACAGCAGAACACCGCAATATGGTGGAGAATTACATGGATCTGATGAGGAGATATCGAAGACTGCTTCAAACGGGCCCGATTAAAGCAGAAGAGCCGCAGAATCTCTATCCGCAGGTCAGTGTCAGAGACAACGATACGGAGATTACAGCAGTATACTCAGCGGGAAGAGTCGTTACTATCGGAAAACAGCAGAAAGAAACCATCATTATCAATGGTACAAAGGCAACAGAAATCTATATCAAAACAGAAAACGAAACTCCTGCCAAAGTGATTCAAAAAGATTGTTATGGGGAGATTGTGGAAGAAAAGGACGTGATTCTTGCTGGAATTACAGAGCTTCCTTGCACGGCGGCGGGACGATTGGAAATTATCAAACAAATGTGAAAGGTGGAGGTCAGTATGAAAAAGAGAATGAGAAGACTTGCGGCAGTTGGTCTGGTAACTGTAATGACAGGTTCCATGCTGCTTGGATGCGGAGGAGAAAAGGAGAAGGAAGATGGAAAGACAAGTGATGGAAAAGTCCAGCTCCGTTTCGCAACCTGGGATGACGCAACCGCATTGGACAGCCAGCAGGAATGTGTCGATAAATTTAATGAGAGCCAGGATAAGATTGAAGTTGTACTGGAAGGATGGGGATCTGATTTTGATACAAAGATGACGGCCAGCATGGGAGCGAAAGACGCTCCGGACGTGATGTACATGTGGGATTATCCAACCTATTCAGAAAGTCTGGAACCACTAGACGAGCGGATTGAGGCTGAGGGAGAAGAATACAAGAATAATTTCTTTGAGGCACTCTGGCCGTACAATTCCAATGACGGGAAGATTTACGGTGTTCCGGTCAGTGTCGTAACATCTTGCCTGTATTATAATAAAGATTTATTTGACCAGGCCGGAGTGGAATACCCGTCAGATGACTGGACCTGGGAGGATGTGGAAAAAGCGTCAAAAGAAATTCAGTCCAAGATCGACGGTGTCAATGGATTTACCTTTCCGATTGGCACGCTGCCTTATACATTGGAAATGTACTTATGGAGCAATGGAACTGCGTTTGTGGATGAGGACGGTAAACTGGATGGTAATATCAACAGTAAGAAATCCATTGAAGTGTTTGAAAAGTTCCAGGATATGGAAAAAGCCGGCGTGCTGTATGCGTCCGAAGAAAGCGGACAAAGCGAAATGCTGGGCGGCAAGACGGCAATGTATATCGATGGAACATGGCCGATCAAGCAGTTTGAAGAAGAAGGACTCAATTATGGTATCGCACAGATTCCGAAATTTGAAGGGACCGAACATTCCATCAGTGTCATCAATACGTCTGGTATCGCAATTTCCAAAACCAGTAAACACAAAGATGAGGCATGGGAATTCCTGAAATACTGGACAGGAGAGGAGATGAATAAGTACCGGATCGAAACGGAACTCCCGGCATTAAAATCGGTAGTAGAGTCTGAAAATCTTAGAGAAAATCCAAACTGTGCTCCATTCTATACAGCGCTTGATAACTGTGCAGGCTATGCACCGGCAAGTTTCATTGCGGACGGCTGGACCGAGATTGACGCCGATGTACAGCTTGCATTTGAAAGTATCATCAATCCAAGCAGTTTAGCGGATCCGAAAGAAGCTTTGAACGAGGTTGTAGCAAACCACGAATAGTTGCCGTAGATCAGCGATCGATATCGATTGTGCAAGAGAAAGAGGGGGATCTTCCCCCTCTAAATCATAAGGAGAGAGTTACATGAAAAAATGGAAGACCATAACGCCCTATCTGTTTATCACACCGTGGATTATCGGATTCCTTGTTTTTACACTTGGACCACTGATCTTTTCTCTGTGCATCAGCATGTTTGACTGGCCGGTAGTCGGGGAGAGAACTTTTGTAGGGCTTGGAAATTATATAAAAATGTTTACTGAGGACAAGCAGGTGCTGAAATCTCTGGTGATCAGCATTAAATACGCTGCAATTTTTGTACCGCTTAATATCTGTATTGCTCTGTTCCTTGCGATGCTGATCAGCCAGCCGTTGAAAGGGATCAAAATATATCGGACGATATTCTATATTCCGGCTGTAGTCTCCGGTGTTGCGACATCCGTAATCTGGAGCTGGGTGCTAAACGGTGATTATGGTGTTTTGAACTATCTTTTGTCTTTCATCGGCATTGAAGGACCAAAATGGCTTGTAGACCCTTCGTGGGCGATTCTGGCGGTCGTTATCGTTAGCGCTTTCGGAGTCGGGACTATGATGCTTGTATTCTATACGAATATTAAGGGGATACCGGCAGATCTTTATGAAGCTGCGTCTCTTGACGGAGCCGGACCGGCACGGCAGTTTTTTAGTATCACTCTGCCGATTATCACGCCGACATTATTGTTTAACCTGATTACCTCGATTATCAGTTCTTTCCAGCAGGTTACGCTTGTCATGCTTCTGACTGCGGGCGGACCGATGAAGTCTACCTATTTTTACGGACTGATGACTTACGAGAATGCGTTTCGCCATCACAAACTTGGGTATGCCAGCGCCAACGCCTGGGTGATGTTTGTCATTATTCTGTGCCTGACGGCATTGGTTTTCAAATCCTCTTCTATGTGGGTATTCTATGAAAGTGAAGTCGGCGGTTCTAATAATAAGAAGAAAAGGAGGAAAAAGTAATGAGAATGTCTAAAAAAACAAAGGTAATTCTGTATGTGATCCTGACATTACTTGCGGTTTACTTTTTGTTTCCTTTTGTATATATGTTTTTCTCCACATTTAAAACAGAATCAGAGGCGGTAGCATTTCCACCGAAATTCCTTCCGGACATCTGGAATTGGCAGAATTATGTGGACGCATGGAATGCCCAGCCGTTTGCGACATTTCTGAAAAATTCCGTGACAGTTACCGTACTGTCGGCGCTGGGATCCATGGTATCGGCTGCACTTGTAGCCTACGGGTTTGCAAGATTTCAATTCCGGGGAAAGAATGTACTGTTCATGTTGCTGCTTTCTACTATGATGATTCCGTGGGATGTTACGATGATCCCACAGTATATGGAGTTCAACGCATTTGGATGGCTGAATACTTTAAAGCCACTGATTATTCCGTCCTGGTTCGGATCAGCATATTATATCTTCCTGATGCGCCAGTTCTTGATGGGCGTGCCGAAAGATTTTGAGGAGGCGGCCCGGATCGATGGGGCAAACTCATTCCAGATCTTTTACAAAATTTATGTGCCGATTATGAAGCCGTCCCTGATTCTCGTCGGTGTACTGAATATGCTGTCTGCATGGAATGATTATCTGGGACCATTGATTTTCCTGCAGGAAAGATCCAAGTATACACTGGCTCTGGGACTGGCTTCGTTCAAGGGGGTTTACTCTGAATCCATTGTTCCGATGCTGTGTATCACAGTGATTATGATCGTACCACCGATTTTGATTTTCTTATTTGCGCAGCGGTATATTATAGAAGGAACCGGAGGGGCGATCAAATAACACGGAAAGGGAATCTTTTGCTATGAAAAGATTCTCTTTTTTGGTAAAATATAAGAAAAGTACATGGAAAAAGGAGACGAATATGGCGATTAGATTTCATCAGACTTCAAAAGAATTTCATCTTTATAATGAAAAGATCAGTTATATCATTAAAATTCTGGAAAACGGGCAGTTAGGGCATGTCTATTATGGCAAGCGCATCACAGATCGGGAGGATTTCGGGTATCTTGTCGAGTATGTGTCCAGAGATATGGCTCCGTATCCATTTGAGGGCAGGAGCAATTTTTCTCTGGAACATTTAAAACAGGAGTATCCCGCCTTTGGCTCCGGGGATACGAGGTATCCGGCTTTTGAACTGGAGAGTGGGGACGGCAGCAGGGTAGTGGATTTCAAATATCAGTCCCATGAGATCTATGCCGGGAAGAAAGGGATTGAGGGTCTGCCATCAGTCTATGTGGAGAATGAAAATGAGGCGGATACTTTGGAGGTTGTGTTGGAGGATGCTTTTTTAAAAACACGTATCATACTGTCATATAGCATCTTTTCGGACCGTCCGGTGATTACCAGACATGCGAAGTTTGCATGTGAGAAAGAAGATGGCATCACTCTTCTGAACTGTATGAGCGGTTGTCTCGATTTGCCGGATATGGAGTACGAGATGGTGGAGCTGGCGGGAGCGTGGGGCAGAGAACGGTATCCGCAGACCAGAAAGCTTGGCTACGGTACACAGGCCGTGTACAGTATGCGGGGGTGCAGCAGCCACCAGTTCAATCCGTTTCTTATGTTAAAGCGGTCAAATACCGATGAGCACCAGGGAGAGGCGATCGGATGCAGTCTGATCTACAGCGGTGATTTTCTCGCCCAGGTGGAGGTGGACAACTTCGATGTGACCCGGGTTGTGATGGGAATCCACCCGAATGAATTCCGTTGGGAGATGGCAAAGGGTGAATCCTTCCAGACCCCGGAGATGGTGAT
>ENA-OQHL01000794-OQHL01000794.1-human-gut-metagenome-genome-assembly--contig:-NODE-794-length-19489-cov-2.551389_pt1 | contig 19489 bp, 34 predicted proteins | sample MGYA00242565_ERZ504723 | MGnify/ENA primary metagenome ERZ504723 (study PRJEB26092, sample SAMD00036211) | human gut metagenome | host: Homo sapiens | study: EMG produced TPA metagenomics assembly of... | reverse complement strand
TTTTCTGTCTGATACAAGGTACCATCCATATCAAAAAACACGATTTTATAAGCCATACTTGAAACCTCTACTTTCCCTCTATGTCTATTCGTCCCCTATTATACTAGAATCTCAAATCTTTTACAAAGAAAAATAAAAAGGTGTTGACAAGCTATTTCAGTTGCTTTATGATTATTAGGCAAGTGGATTTTTGAGGTTCCCGTTCTGCGGGAACTACATTTACACTTCGAAATGACACACCCGGAAATGTGTGTTAGTGAAAGGAGGATATTATGCCAACAATTAACCAATTAATTCGTAAAGGTCGTGAACAGAGCGTGAAGCTTTCTAAGTCACCAGCTCTGAATAGAGGATATAACTCCTTAAAGAGACGCCCTACTAACTTAAGCGCACCTCAGAAACGTGGTGTTTGTACACGTGTCGGAACAATGACACCTAAGAAACCAAACTCTGCGTTACGTAAATATGCCCGTGTTCGTTTAAGTAATGGAATGGAAGTTACAGCTTATATTCCAGGTATCGGTCATAACTTACAGGAACACAGTGTTGTTATGATTCGTGGAGGACGTGTTAAGGACCTGCCAGGTGTTCGTTACCATATTATTCGTGGTACATTGGACTGTGCTGGTGTGGCAAACCGTAATCAGAGTCGTTCTCTGTACGGTGCTAAAAAACCAAAAGAAGCTAAAAAGAAATAGTCAATTGTGAAAGGAGGAAATAAGAATGCCTAGAAAAGGACATGTAGCGAAACGTGATGTATTAGTTGATCCAATTTACAACTCCAAGCTGGTTACTCGTTTAATCAACAAAATCATGATTGATGGTAAAAGAGGGGTTGCTCAGAAGATCCTTTACAATGCGTTTGATATTATTGAAGTAAAAACAAATGAAAAACCAATGGAAGTTTTCGAAAAAGCATTAGAAAACGTTATGCCATTGTTAGAACTAAAAGTTCGTCGTGTTGGTGGTGCTAACTACCAGGTCCCAGTAGAAGTATCTGCTGAAAGACGTTTGACATTAGGTCTTCGTTGGATCGTTAACTACGCACGTTTAAGAAACGAAAAGACAATGGAGCAAAGATTAGCTGCAGAAATTATGGATGCTGCTAATGGAACTGGAGCATCTGTTAAAAAACGTGAAGACACTCACAAAATGGCAGAAGCTAATAAAGCATTTGCTCACTACCGCTGGTAAGAAAGGAGATCCATTATGCCACGTCAATATTCATTAGAAAAGACTCGTAACATTGGTATCATGGCTCATATCGATGCTGGTAAAACAACAACAACAGAACGTATCCTGTATTATACAGGTGTTAACCACAAAATTGGTGAAACTCATGATGGAGCTTCAACAATGGACTGGATGGCACAGGAACAGGAACGTGGTATTACGATTACATCTGCTGCAACAACTGCAGCATGGAAAGGTCACCGTATCAACATTATCGATACTCCGGGCCACGTTGACTTCACTGTAGAAGTTGAACGTTCTCTGCGTGTATTAGATGGTGCGGTAACTGTATTGGATGCAAAAGCTGGTGTAGAACCTCAGACAGAAACTGTTTGGCGTCAGGCAACAACTTATGGTGTTCCAAGAATCGTATTCTGTAACAAGATGGATGCAACTGGTGCTGACTTCTTGATGAGCTGTAGAACAATCGTTGATCGTTTAGGTGCTAAGAGCTGCCCTATTCAGTTGCCAATCGGTGCAGAATCAACATTCACTGGTATCGTAGATATCATTGAACGTAAAGCTGAAATTTATACAAATGATTTAGGTACAGAAATTCAGATTTCTGAAGTACCTGAAGATTTAAAAGACCTGTGTGAAGAATATCGTGGTAAACTGCTGGAATACCTTGCAGATTACGACGAAGAATTCATGATGCAGGTATTAGAAGGTGAAGAACCAAGCATTGACGAAATCAAACGTGTATTACGTATTGCTGTTTGTGCTGGTGATTTCTTCCCTGTATTATGTGGATCAGCATACAAGAACAAAGGTGTTCAGATGGTTCTGGATGCAGTTGTTGACTACTTGCCTTCTCCATTAGATATTCCTGCAATTAAGGGTACTTTGGAAGATGGTACAGAAGTAGAACGTCATGCAAGTGATGAAGAACCATTCTCTGCATTGGCATTCAAAATTGCTACTGACCCATTCGTTGGTAAGTTATCATACTTCCGTGTATACTCAGGTACTGCAAAATCAGGAAGTTATATCTTAAACTCAACAAAAGGTAAGAGAGAACGTTTTGGACGTATCGTACAGATGCATGCAAACTCTCGTAAAGAAATCGAAGAAGTTTATGCAGGTGATATTGCTGCAGCAGTAGGTTTAAAGGTAACTACTACCGGAGATTCTCTGTGTGCTGAAGATCATCCTGTTGTACTGGAAAGCATGGAATTCCCAGAACCAGTTATTGAATTATCTCTGGAACCAAAAACAAAAGCTGACCAGGATAAAATGGGACTTGCTCTTGCAAAACTTGCAGAAGAAGACCCTACATTCAAAACTTACACTGATCAGGAAACAGGTCAGACAATTATCGCTGGTGTTGGTGAACTTCACCTGGATATTATCGTTGACCGTCTGCGTCGTGAATTTAAGGTAGAAGCTAACGTTGGTCAGCCAATGGTTGCTTACCGTGAAACAATTCGTGAAGCTGCTGATTGTGAAGGAAAATACATCAAACAGTCTGGTGGACGTGGTCAGTATGGTCACGTATGGATCAAATTTGAGCCTCAAGAAGAAGGTAAAGGATTTGAATTCGTTGACGCAACTGTTGGTGGTAGTGTTCCTCGTGAATATATCAAACCAACTGCTGAAGGTCTGGAAGATGCATTGCAGAATGGTATCATCGCTGGTTACCCAGTAATCGATATCAAAGCTACATTGTTTGATGGATCTTACCATGATGTCGATTCTAGTGAAATGGCTTATAAGATTGCTGCATCTATGGCTTTAAAAGCTGCTGCTAAGAAATGTAAACCAGTTATCCTAGAACCAGTTATGGAAGTTGAAGTAACTGCACCTAATGAATATTTAGGTAGCGTTATGGGTGACGTAAGTTCTCGTCGTGGTGCAATCATTGACCAGGAAGAAAGAGGAAATGCGATCATTGTTAAGGCACACATCCCATTATCTGAAATGTTTGGTTATGTAACTGACCTTCGTTCATTCACTCAGGGACGTGGAAATTACTCTATGAAATTCGATCATTATAGCGAAGTTCCTAAGAGTATTGCAGAAAAAATCGTTAAAAACAACAGTTCTGAAAATTAATTGTTGCTTTTATAAAAACTTTGAATTAGAATATACATGAAACTATAATTAGGAGGAAATTAAATGGCTAAGAAAATTTGACCGTTCCAAAACACATGTTAACATTGGAACTATCGGACACGTTGACCACGGTAAAACAACTTTAACTGCTGCAATCACAAACGTACTTGCAAAAGACGGTATGGCTGAAGCAAAAGCTTACGATGCAATCGATGGTGCTCCAGAAGAAAAAGAACGTGGTATCACAATTAACACAGCTCACGTTGAGTATGAAACAGACAAGCGTCACTATGCACATGTTGACTGCCCAGGTCACGCTGACTACGTTAAGAACATGATCACTGGTGCTGCTCAGATGGATGGTGCTATCCTTGTAGTTGCTGCATCTGATGGTCCTATGCCTCAGACTCGTGAGCACATCTTACTTGCTCGTCAGGTAGGTGTTCCTTACATCGTTGTATTCATGAACAAATGCGACATGGTTGATGATGAAGAATTAATCGACCTTGTTGAAATGGAAGTTCGTGAATTATTAAGCGAATACGGATTCGACGGAGATAACGCTCCAGTTTATCCGTGGTTCTGCATTGAAGGCTCTTGAAGGAGATCCTAAATATGTTGGTGCTATCCACGAATTAATGGATGCTGTTGACGAATATATCCCAGATCCAGTTCGTGACACTGATAAACCATTCTTGATGTCTGTAGAAGACGTTATGACTATCACAGGACGTGGTACAGTTGCTACTGGCCGTGTTGAACGTGGTGTTGTTAAGATGGGTGAAGAAGTTGAAATCGTTGGTATCCACGACACTCGTAAAACAGTTATCACTGGATTGGAAATGTTCCGTAAACAGTTGGAATATGCTGAATCAGGTGACAACATTGGTGCATTGTTACGTGGTATCAACCGTGATGAAATCCAGCGTGGACAGGTTCTTGCTAAACCAGGAACAGTACACCCTCACACAAAATTCAAAGCTCAGGTTTATGTATTGAGCAAAGATGAAGGTGGACGTCACACTCCATTCGTTTCTAACTACCGTCCTCAGTTCTACTTCCGTACAACTGACGTAACTGGTGTTATCACATTACCAGAAGGAACTGATATGTGTATGCCTGGAGATAACGTAGAAATGACTGTTGAATTGATTGCTCCAATCGCTATCGAAAACAACACTAAATTCTCTATCCGTGAAGGTGGACGTACAGTAGGTTCAGGTAACGTTACTGAAATCATCGAGTAATTTAAACTTATGATGAAAAGCATTGGTCTATGACTGATGCTTTTTTACATCTATTGCAATTTCAGATAAAGTGTGTATAATAAATAACGTCATGACAGGGGTGCCTTCGGGCTGAGAAACACCCTTATGACCTGATCTAGTTAATACTAGCGTAGGGAGTCAGATCTATGAATTCTTAGATTTGTTGACTTACGCCTCACGGAGGTGTTTTTTTATGAAAAATTGACAACATTAGATTTGGTTTATATGGCATTTTATGCTGCATTATTCATGGTGCTTGATTATTTTACAAATATGATTCCTTTCTTGAAGATGCCAAATGGTGGTTCTATTGGCGTATCGACAATTGCGTTGATCGTTTGCAGTTATCATTTAGGATGGATCAAAGGAACCATCGTTGGACTTGTTTCTGTATTGATTCAGTTTGTGACAGGTCCAATGTATATCCCACAGTTATTGGGATTCCTAATGGATTACTTAATCGCATTTAGTGTATATGGTTTGGCTAGCTTATTTCCAAATTATAAGTATTTCTATTCTGGAATTCTAATTACCAATTTCCTGCGTTTTGCAAGTCATACCATTGGTGGTGTGATAGTATGGGAAACAACATGGTAGGGGGTTCCATTATATACAATGCGCCATATATGATTGCAACAACGATAGTCGGAATGATCGTTGTGCCAATTTTAGTAGAGCGTCTGCATTTAAACAAAGAAAAAACAGCGTAATTATAAAGATTTGCCCATATGAACAAGAAAATGGGTAAATCTTTTTTTCATGAATTCATGAAATCATTTATATTAAATCTTGTTTTATGAGCTAGAATGAACGATAATATAGTGGAACATGAGAAAGGAAATAATAAATATGCTAAATAGACAAATTTTTTACTTCTGAGTCTGTAACAGAAGGACATCCTGATAAAATATGTGATCAGATTTCAGATGCAGTATTAGATGCAATTTTAGAAAAAGATCCAATGGCACGAGTTGCTTGTGAAACATGCTGTACAACGGGTATGGTGATGATCATGGGAGAAATATCTACAAATTGTTACGTTGACATTCCAAGTATCGCAAGAAATACGATTTTGGAAATTGGATATGATAGAGCGAAATATGGCTTTGATGGAACGACTTGTTCTGTTTTAACTTCAATTGATGAACAGTCTTCTGATATTGCCATGGGTGTTGATCACTCTCTAGAAACAAAAGAAGGCGGAGAAGAAAACAATGGCGCAGGGGATCAGGGAATGATGTTTGGATATGCCTGCGATGAAACACCTGAATATATGCCAATGTCTATTTCCCTTGCCCACAGACTTGCTAAACAGTTGACAAAAATTCGTAAGGATGGAATTGTAGACTATCTTCGTCCTGATGGGAAAACACAGGTTACGGTGGAATATATTGATGATAAACCTACACGTGTAGATACGATTGTTATTTCAACACAACATTCCGATACAGTTTCTTTAGATACAATTCGTAAAGATTTAAAGGAGTATGTGATAGATGTCATCATAGATCCTAAAATGATAGATGAAGATACAAAGATTTATATTAATCCAACAGGACGCTTTGTAATAGGTGGACCTCAAGGGGATAGTGGTTTAACAGGAAGAAAAATAATTGTAGATACATATGGTGGTATGGCACGTCATGGTGGTGGAGCATTTTCTGGAAAGGATCCTACAAAAGTAGACCGTAGTGCTGCTTATGCCGCTCGTTATGTTGCAAAAAATATTGTTGCTGCAGGCTTGGCTAAACGATGCGAAATTCAACTTGCATATGCAATTGGTATTGCACATCCTGTAAGTATTCTTGTTGATACCTTTGGCACAGGAAAATTAAAAGATGAAGAAATTTCAGAAATTGTTAGAAAAGAATTTGATTTACGTCCTACCGCAATTATAAAAACTTTAGATTTAAGAAAACCTCAGTATAAACAACTTGCCGCATATGGGCATTTTGGAAGAGATGATTTAAATGTAAAATGGGAAGATACAACACCAGCACAGGAATTGAAGAAATATTTGAAATAAGAAACAGGGCGCCTGTTTCTTTTTGTAAGGGAGGAAAGTTATATGCATGCTGACTATCATATACACTCAAGTTTTAGTGATGACTCTACATATCCTATGGAAGATATAATAAAAAAAGCAATTACCATAGGTTTAGATGAAATATGTTTTACTGAGCATGTGGATCATGGAGTTAAAAGCTATGATTCTGATTTTTATAAGGATTATCATGATGAGTTTTTAAGATGTAAAGGAAAGTATCAAAATCAAATAAAAATAAAATTTGGAATTGAATATGGAATACAAACACATACAATTGAACAATATCAACAGGACTTTTATCGCAATGATTTTGATTTTGTTATACTATCCTGCCATCAGATTAATGATATGGAATTTTGGACACAGGATTTTCAGAAAGGGAAAACACAAAAAGAATATAATCTAGCCTATTATGAAGAAATTTATCAAGTAATGAATAAATATAAGAATTATAGTGTGTTAGGGCATCTGGATGCAATCAAACGCGATGATCTTGAGGGAGTTTACCCTTATAAAGAAACAAAAGATATATTGGAGAAGATATTAAAGCTTGCTATTAAGGATGGAAAGGGTATTGAAATAAACACTAGCAATGAACGTTATGGTTTATCAGATTTCACTTCATGTAAGGATATCCTATTACTTTATAAACAATTAGGGGGAGAAATTATTACGTTTGGAAGTGATACACATAAAGAGGAGCATGTAGGATATCATATTAAAGAGATGAGAAAAGAATTAAAAAGATTAGGATTTACTAAGTTTTGTACATATGAACGTATGGAGCCACATTTTCACGAACTATAGATGACTAAAATAGAAGAAATCATCATATTTTTTCTAATTTTTTTTATGCAATTTTATCGCAAAAATAAATGTAAGCGTATACAGAAAACCATGAAATATATAAAAATAGAGAAACAATAAAAAGGCTGATAAAATAAAGGAAATTCACAAAAAAAAGCCTATTTTAGGGGTTGTAATCAAGGTGTGCATGTGTTAAAATATTATCACGACCGCGAGGACATGCGAGGTTGCTGACCCACTGAAAGGCGTTGTCATGAACAGCCGGTCAGGGAATTCGCATCGAGCGAGTCTATAATCTATATAGACGAAAGGAGATTATTTCATGGCAAAGAAAAATAGCGTAAGAATTCGCTTAAAAGCCTACGAACACAGAATCTTAGATGCATCAGCAGAAAAGATCGTTCAGGCAGCACAAGCTCACGGTGCTAAAAAAATTGTTGGACCTGTACCTCTTCCAACTGAAAAGCAGGTAGTAACTATCCTGCGTGCGGTACACAAGTACAAAGATTCTCGTGAACAATTCGAGATCAGAACTCACAAACGTTTAATTGAGATCGTCGGACCTACAGCAGAAACAATCGACTCACTGAGTCGTCTGGAGCTGCCTAGTGGTGTTGACATCGAAATTAAGCTGTAATGGAGGTGACATCATGAAAGGTATTCTAGGACGCAAACTTGGGATGACACAGGTCTTCACAGAAGATGGAACACTGATTCCTGTAACTGTAGTTGAGGCTTGTCCAAATGTTGTATTACAGAAGAAAACAGTGGAAAACGACGGATACGAAGCTGTGCAGTTAGGTTTTGAAGATGTTAAAGAAACACGCAGCACAAAAGGTGAAGCCGGACATGCTGCGAAAGCAAACACTGCTCCAAAAAGATTTGTCAAGGAAGTTCGCGACAGCGAATTTGCTGATCTGGAGCTGGGTGCTGAAGTTAACGTAGGAATCTTCAGTGCCGGAGAAACAGTAGATGTTATCGGTACATCCAAGGGGAAAGGATTCATGGGTACGATCGTTCGTAACAATGCGAAAATCGGTCCTAAGAGCCATGGTTCCGGACACCACAGACATATCGGTTCCCTTGCTACAAACGGTATTACCTCTCGTCAGGGTAAAATCTTAAAGGGTACGATGATGGCTGGTCAGGAAGGTGGTTACAGAACTACAAACCAGAACCTGACAGTGATCAAGGTTGACGTTGAAAACAACTACTTATTGATTAAAGGAAACGTGCCTGGGCCAAAACGTGGAATGGTTATGGTGCGCACTGCTAAATGTTCCAAGGGCAATACAGAACCTGTAACATTAGTGGATTACACGAAAGAGGAGGAATAAAAGATGCCTAAGATGGTCGTATTAAGCCAAACTGGTCAAGAGTTACACGAAATCACTCTTGCCGATTCAGTATTTGGCATCGAGCCAAATCAGCAATGTATTTTCGATGCTATCGTAATGCAGCGCGCATCAACTCGTCAGGGAACTCACGACACTAAGACTCGTACAGAAGTACGTGGTGGTGGACGTAAGCCATGGCGTCAGAAAGGAACTGGACGTGCTCGTCAGGGTTCTATCCGTGCTACACAGTGGAGAGGCGGAGGTATCGTATTCGGACCAACTCCTAGAAGCTACAGCTACAAACTGAACAAAAAGTTCGTCGTTTGGCATTAAAATCAGTATTATCTGAAAAAGTTGCTGAAAACGCAATGAGCGTTGTAGATAAATTTGAATTAGAAGCTCCTAAGACAAAAGCTTTCAATGAAATTATCGCTAACATCAACGCACCTAAGAAAACATTATTTGTAGTATCTGAAGGTGAAGATTTTGAAAATGCATTCTTGAGCATGAGAAACATCCCAACAATGATGATGTTGACTGCTGATGGAATTAATGTTTACGATATCGTAAATGCTAACAAAATCGTCTTTACAGAAGCTGCTGTAAAAGATGTTGAGGAGGCACTTGCATAATGGATAACTATAAAGATATTATCGTTCGCCCAATCATTACTGAAAAGACAATGAGATACATGGACGAAAACAATGTGGTAACATTTGAAGTTAAAAAAGGGAACTAACAAAGTTCTTGTAAAACAGGCCGTAGAAAAAATCTTCGGTGTGGATGTTGAAAATGTAAATATCGTTAACGTAAAACCTAAAGAAAAAAGAATGGGTAGATACGTTGGTAAAACAAAAGCTGTTCGTAAAGCATATGTGAAAATCGCTAAAGGACAGGACATCGATTTATTTGGCTCTGACGAAGAAGCTAAGTAAGATCAGGAAGAAGCACGCTATTTCCTGAATAAATATTGCGTAAGGAGGAAATTGACAAATGCCAATTAAGAAGTATAAACCGACCACTCCAGGTCGTCGTGGAATGACAAGCTTGTCACGTGACGAAATCACTTGCGACAAGCCAGAAAAAAGTTTGTTAGCCCCTTTGAAAAGCAAAGGTGGACGTAACAACAACGGACGTATTACAACTCGTCACCAGGGTGGCGGACACAAGAGAAGCTACCGTATCATCGATTTCAAGAGAAATAAAGATGGTATCCCTGCTAAAGTTGCAACGATTGAATACGATCCAAACCGTTCTGCAAATATCGCATTGTTGAATTATGCAGATGGTGAAAAACGTTACATTATCGCTCCTAAAGGATTAACTGTTGGAACAACAGTTGTATCTGGTAAAGGTGCTGATATCAAAGTTGGTAACGCATTAGAATTGAAAGATATCCCAGAAGGAACTTTCATTCACAACATTGAATTAAAACCTGGTAAAGGTGGACAGTTAGCTCGTTCTGCTGGAACTAGCGCACAGATTTTGGGTATTGAAGAAAAATACGCTACTGTTCGTTTAGCTTCTGGTGAAGTTCGTAAGATTTTGTCTAATTGCCGTGCTACAATCGGTATCGTAGGTAACGAAGACCACAGTCTGGTTAACTATGGTAAAGCTGGACGTATGCGTTGGAAAGGTGTTCGCCCAACAGTTCGTGGTTCTGTTATGAACCCTAACGATCACCCTCATGGTGGTGGTGAAGGACGTACTCCTGTAGGACGTAAATCTCCAATGACTCCATGGGGCAAGAAAGCTATGGGTGTCAAGACTCGTAACACTAAGAAAGCTTCAACGAAATTAATCGTTCGTCGTCGTAATGGCAAATAGGCAAAGGAGGAAATGAAAAATGAGTCGTAGTTTGAAAAAAGGCCCATTCTGTGATGACCACTTAATGAAAAAAGTGGAAGCATTGAATGCAGCTGGCAAAAAAGAAGTTATTAAAACTTGGTCACGTCGTTCAACGATTTTCCCTCAGTTTGTGGAACATACATTTGCCGTTTACAATGGTAAAGAACACTTACCTGTTTATGTTACAGAAGACATGGTAGGTCACAAACTTGGTGAATTTGTGCCAACCCGCAAATATGGTGGGCATGGCGATGATGACAAGAAAGCAAAACGATAAGGAGGAAACGTTAAAATGGAAGTAAAAGCAACAGCAAAAACATTACGTATCCCACCTAGAAAAGCTCGTATTGTTATCGATTTAATTCGTGGGAAAGATGCTGCTGAAGCAGCTGCAATCTTAAAATTCACACCAAACGTTGCTGCTGAAGCAATCGGAAAAGTGTTGAAATCTGCAGTAGCTAACGCAGTAAATAACAATGATATGGATGAAGAAAAATTATACGTGAAAGCATGCTACGCTAATGAAGGTGTAACTTTAAAGCGTTTTATGCCACGTGCTAAAGGATCTGCAAGTGCAATCCACAAACGCACCAGCCACATTACAGTTGTGGTTGACGAGCGTGATTAAGGAGGTAGCCCATGGGACAGAAAGTTAGTCCGATCGGATTACGTGTTGGTGTCATTCGTGACTGGGAGTCAAGATGGTACGCTGACAAGGATTATGCCGATTTATTGCTAGAAGATGTAAAAATTCGTGAATTCCTGTTTGCTGAATTAAAAGCAGCAAGCGTTTCAAGAATCGAAATTGAACGTTCTAAAAACCGTGTTGAAATTATGATCCGTACAGCTCGTCCAGGCGTTGTCATTGGACAGAACGGTGAAAATATCGAAGGTTTAAAGAAAAAATTAGAAAAAATGACTGGTGGCAAGAACATCTACATTAAAGTGCTAGAAATTGCCAACCCTGATTTAGATGCTAAGTTAGTAGCAAGAAGCATTGCTGATCAGTTAGAACAGCGTGCAAGCTTCCGTACTGCTCAGAAAAAAGCAATCCAGAGAACAATGCGTGCTGGTGCTAAAGGTATCAAAACTGCAGTTAGTGGACGTTTAGGAGGAGCTGATATGGCTCGTACTGAAGGTTACTCTGAAGGTGTAGTTCCTTTGCATACATTACGTGCTGATATCGATTATGCTTGGGAAGAAGCTAGTACAACTTACGGACGTTTAGGTGTTAAAGTTTGGATCTGCCGTGGTGAAGTATTACCTGGACAGATGGTAACTGAACCAGAAGCACCAAAGAACAACATGAACGATCGTCGTAGAAACAATCGTCGTGGAAACCGTAGAAACAATAACAGAAATGATGCTAATGCAGCAAAGGAAAACGCGAGCCAGGCTCCTAAAAACAACGCGGAAGGAGGAAACTAAATTATGTTAATGCCTAAGAGAACAAAATATAGAAGACCTCACCGTTTAAGTTACGAAGGACGTGCTAAAGCTGGTCGTGACGTATCTTTTGGTGAATATGGTTTAGTAGCTGATACTGGTGCTTATATTACTAACCGCCAGATCGAAGCAGCTCGTATTGCCATGACACGTTATATGAAACGTGGTGGTAAAGTTTGGATTCGTATCTTCCCTCACTTGGCAGTTACGAAAAAACCTCTTGAAGTACGTATGGGTTCTGGTAAAGGTGCTCCTGAAGGATGGGTAGCAGTAGTTAAACCAGGCCGTGTAATGTTTGAAATTGCTGGTGTAGATGAAGAAGTAGCACGTGAAGCATTCCGTCTGGCTTCTCACAAGTTACCAGTTAAAACGAAATTCGTTGTTAGAAAAGGAGAGAAGTAATTATGTTAGCGAAAGAGATCAGAGAAAAAAGCAACACAGAAATTTTACAAGAGATCGAAGCGCTTAAAGATGAACTTTTTAATCTTCGTTTCCAACAAGCAACTGGACAGTTATCCGACACAGCTCGTTTAAAAACTGTGAAAAAGGATATTGCCCGTATGAAGACCGTGTTGACTGAGCGTGAGCTTAGTAACCAGGATTAAGGAGGATCACTAAGTTATGGAAAGATCTAACCGTAAAGTATATCGTGGAACAGTAGTTTCCGATAAAATGGATAAAACAATTACTGTTGTAGTTGAAACTAAGAAAACACACCCATTATATGGTAAACGTGTAAAATATTCTAAGAAATTTAAAGCTCATGACGAAAACAATGAAGCTAGAATCGGAGATAGAGTAGAAATTATGGAAACTCGTCCATTATCTGCAACTAAACGTTTCCGTCTAGTTAAAATCGTTGAAAAAGCTGTACAGCTGTAGGCGCTAGGAGGTAGACATTCATGATCCAGAATGAAAGTAGATTACGCGTCGCTGACAACACAGGTGCTAAAGAAGTATTAGTTATCCGTTGTTTAGGTGGAAGCGTTAGAAAGTTTTCAAACATCGGGGATATCGTTGTCTGTGCTGTTAAGCAGGCTGCTCCTGGTGGAACTGTAAAAAAAGGTGACGTTGTAAAAGGTGTTATCGTACGTACAAAACGTGGGGTTCGCCGTGACAACGGAACATACATCAAATTTGATGACAATGCAGTTGTCCTAATTAAGGATGACAAAACACCACGTGGTACACGTATTTTTGGACCTGTGGCAAGAGAACTTCGTGACAAAGACTTCATGAAAATCGTGTCTTTGGCACCAGAAGTACTATAAGGAGGTGTCTTTGTGAAAATCAAAAAAGGTGATAAAGTTCAGGTTATTACAGGTGCTTACAAGGGCACTGTAGCTGAAGTAATTAAAGTTTTCCCTAAAGAAAACAAAGTAATCGTAGAAGGAGTTAACATGGTGAAAAAACACCTGAAACCAACTCAGCAGAATCCAGACGGTGGAATCATTGAGAAGGAAGCTCCTATCCATGTATCTAATGTTATGGCTTACGATTCAAAAGCTAAAAAAGCTAGTCGTATCGGATTCAAATTCGAAACTGACAAAAAAGGCAATACAGAAAAAGTGCGCGTCTACAAAAAGACTGGCGCTACTGTTAAGTAGGGGAGGTTAAAAGATGAACCGCCTAAATAAAAGATACACAGAGGAAGTAGTACCTAGCTTGATGAAAAAATTCAACTACAAATCAGTTATGGAAGTTCCTGCTGTAGAAAAAATCGTTATTAATATGGGTATTGGTGAAGCAATCGCTAACCCTAAATTGTTAGATGAAGCAGTTGCTGAATTAGCACAGATTACTGGTCAGCAGCCTGTTATCACAAGAGCAAAAAAATCAATTGCAAACTTCAAATTACGTGAAGGTATGCCAATTGGATGTAAGGTTACTTTAAGAAAAGAAAAGATGTATGATTTCTTAGATAAACTTATGAACATCTCTTTGCCACGTGTACGTGACTTCCGTGGAGTATCAGCTACATCATTTGATGGTCGTGGAAATTACACTTTAGGTGTAAAAGAACAGTTGATCTTCCCAGAAATCAATTACGATAAAGTAAACAAAGTACGTGGTATGGACGTAGTTATCGTTACTAGCGCAAAAACAAACGAAGAAGCAAAGGCACTACTTGAAGAATTAGGTATGCCTTTCAAAAAATAGGGAGGACTTAAAATATGGCAAAAAAATCAATGATTAACAAATCAAAACGTCCTCAAAAGTTCCAAGTGCGTGAGTACACACGTTGTGAACGTTGTGGCCGTCCTCACTCAGTTTTACGTAAATACAAACTATGCCGTATTTGCTTCCGCGAACTAGCTTATAAAGGCCAGATCCCGGGCGTAAAAAAGGCAAGTTGGTAATCAGATAGGAGGAATACAGTCATGATGATAATGACAGATCCGATTGCAGATATGCTTACTAGAATTCGTAACGCAGTTCAAGCTCGTCACGAAACAGTAGAAATTCCTGCAAATAAAGAAAAGAAAGATATCGCAAAGATTTTAAAGAATGAAGGGTTCATCACAGATTACAGTGTTGATGGAGATACAAAGAAAACTATCACAATCACATTGAAATATGGACCAAATAACGAAAAAGTAATCAGTGGATTAAAGAGAATTTCTAAACCTGGTTTACGTGTTTATGCAAAAGTGGATAGCATCCCTCGTGTATTAAACGGATTAGGTATTGCAATTATCTCAACATCTCACGGTCTGATGACTGACAAAGAAGCTAAAGCTAAACATGTTGGCGGTGAAGTAATCGCCTACGTTTGGTAAGAGTGTAATTATACGGAGGTAAGAAAATGTCACGTATCGGTAATAAAGCGATTACCATTCCTGCAGGCGTTGAAGTAACAATCGCTGAAGGGAATGAGGTGACTGTTAAAGGTCCTAAAGGAACTTTAACTCGTCAATTTAACCCTAATCTGGGAATCCAGTTAGATGGGAAGTATTAACAGTAACTCGTCCAAACGAGCAGAAACACACAAAACAGTTACATGGAACAACTCGTGCTTTGTTAAACAACATGGTAGAAGGTGTAACTAACGAATTCACAAAAGATTTGGAATTGGTTGGTATTGGTTTCCGTGCTGCTGTAAGTGGTAAAAAATTAACATTAAATGTTGGTTATTCTCACCCTATTGAATTTGAAATTGAAGAAGGATTAAAGTTGAATGTCCTTCTGCACTGATATCAAGTAACAGGAATTGACAAACAACGTGTTGGTGAATTCGCTGCAAATGTACGTGCTGTAAGAAAACCAGAACCTTACAAAGGAAAAGGTATTCGCTATAAAGGCGAACATGTCCGTCGTAAGGAAGGTAAAACAGCAGGTAAGAAATAGTGGGAAAGGAGAAATTGAACAATGCTTAAGAAAGTATCTAGAAATGACGAACGTCTTCGTCGTCACGTACGTGTTCGTACCAAAATCAGTGGTACTCCTGAATGTCCCCGCCTGAACGTTTTCCGTTCAAATACGCACATTCATGCGCAGATCATTGACGACGTTAATGGAAAAACTTTAGTAGCTGCTAGCAGTGTTGATATGAAACTTGCTAACGGTGGTAATGTAGAAGCTGCAAAAACAGTTGGTGCTGAAATCGCTAAACGTGCTTTAGCAGCAAACATCACAAATGTTGTATTCGACCGTGGTGGATATGTATACACAGGTAGAGTAAAAGCATTAGCTGATGCGGCTAGAGAAGCCGGATTGAAATTTTAGGAGGTTATGCGAATGGAACGTAAACCAAGAAGAAATCGCGATGCTGAAAAAGAATTTGAAGAACGCGTTGTAACCATTAACCGTGTAACAAAAGTAGTAAAAGGTGGACGTCGTTTCCGTTTTGCTGCCTTAGTTGTTATCGGTGATAAAAAAGGCCGTGTAGGCTTTGGTACGGGAAAAGCAAACGAAGTTCCTGATGCTATCAAGAAAGCAATCGAAGATGCTAAGAAAAATGTCTTCACAGTGCCTATTGTTGGAACAACAATTCCTCATGAAATCACTGGTAGATATGGTGCTGGAGAAATCTTCCTTCGCCCTGCTTCTGAAGGTACCGGAGTTATCGCTGGTGGACCTGTTCGTGCAGTATTAGAACTTGCAGGTATCAACGATATTCTTTCTAAATGTTTAGGAAGCCGTACGCCAATTAACATGGTGCGTGCTACGATTGCAGCATTGAAAGATCTGAAAACGATCGAAGATATTGCTCGTCTCCGTGGTAAAAAACCAGAAGAAATTCGCGGTTAATAGGAGGAATTAAACATGAAATTACATGAAATGACTTATACAGAAGGTGCTAGAACAAGTAAGAAACGTATTGGACGTGGACACGGTTCTGGCAATGGTAAAACTGCTGGTAAAGGTAATAAAGGTCAGAACGCAAGATCAGGCGGAGGAGTTCGTTTAGGTTTTGAAGGTGGACAGACTACTTTAGCTAGACGTTTACCAAAGAGAGGATTCACAAACTTCAACCGTAAAGTATTCGCAATCGTAAATGTTGCTAGTCTGAACTGCTTTGAAGATGGTACAGAAGTAACTCCAGAATTGCTGATCGAAAGCGGATTAGTTAGAAAAAGAATTAGATGGAATTAAGATTTTTAGGTGAAGGTGAATTGGAGAAGAAGCTGAGCGTAAAAGCAAACAAATTCTCTAAATCAGCTTTAGCTACAATTGAGCAAGCAGGCGGAAAAGCAGAGGTCATCTAATATGTTTAGCACCTTAAAGGGCATGTTGAAGAATAAAGAGATTCGTAAAAGAATTCTCTTTACTCTTGCAATGTTATTTATCTTCCGTTTTGGAACTGCAATTACAGTTCCTGGCGTAGATACAAAAGAACTGGTTGCAGGATTGCAAGACAACTCCCTATTTGCTATGATTAACCTGCTTGGTGGTGGCGGTTTGGAACAACTTTCTATCTTTGCGTTAGGTGTTGGTCCATACATTACTGCTTCCATCATCATCCAGTTGCTTTCTATGGATGTTATTCCTGCTCTAACTGAATTATCTAAGGGTGGGGCAACTGGCAGAAAACAGATTGATAAATATACACGTTATCTAGCTGTTGTATTAGGGTTCTTCCAGGCATCAACTATGGTTTATGGCTTTTCAAAACAATATTCCACGTTGATTATAAATGGAAGCTCCATTTCCAGCATCTTATATATTGCTACAATATTAACTGCTGGTAGTATGTTCCTGTTATGGATCGGTGATAGAATATCAATGAAGGGAATCGGTAATGGTGTTTCCATGCTGATTGCAGCTGGTATTATCGCTCGTCTGCCTCATCAGTTCTCTAGTGCATGGCAGACAATGGTTGATACAAGCAGCAGTTCCGCTACATTTAACGGCATACTGATGTTTGCATTATATATCATTGCTTACCTATTCATTATTGTATTCGTTGTTTGGATGCAAACTGCTGAACGTAAGATTCCTATCCAATACACAAGTAGTACTGTTGCTGCAAGAAAGAAAGATATGACATATCTTCCTTTGAAAATCAATAGTGCAAGTGTTATTCCAGTAATCTTTGCTTCTGCAATTATGGTAGCACCTTTACAGATCATTCGTATGTTTACGGCAGCAGAATGGGTTAATACGGTTGAATATTTCCTAGGTATGAGAACTCCAGTGAGTTTGGTTATCTATGTGGTATTAACGATCGCATTCACATTCTTCTACACGCACTTACAGATTGATCCTGAAAAAATAGCTGAAAATCTTGGAAAAAGTGGAACTTATATTCCAGGAATTCGTCCAGGAACAGAAACAAAACAATATATTAATAAAGTATTAAATAGAATCACTGTGTTAGGATCAATTGGATTATCATTCGTCGCTGTATTACCACATGCGCTTCCATTAATTCCAGGATTAAATCTGCCATCCTCTATGGGTATTGGTGGTACTGGTATCATCATCGTTGTTGGTGTAGCTATGGAAACGGTAAAACAGATTGAAGGAAGATTAACACAAAAATCCTACAGTTCTTTCTTACAACGATAGAAGGTGAACTCGTATGAATATTCTGATTATGGGAGGACCTGGTGCTGGTAAAGGTACCATGTCATCCAAGATTGTTGGAAAAATTCAACGTCAACCACATTTCTACAGGAGATATCTTCCGTAGTGAAATCAGTAATAAACAGACTAGGAAATTTAGCTCAAAGCTACATGGACAAAGGATTGTTAGTTCCTGATGAAGTTGTTAACAACATGGTAAAAAGTTATTTAGATAAACTGGAAGATAAGAAAAATGGTTTCTTATTGGACGGATATCCAAGAACTTTAGATCAGGCAAAAGCATTTGATGCTTTGAGTCAGGGAACAGATTTAGCAATTGACAAAGTCATTGCTATGGAAATTGATTTCAATGAACTTGCATCACGAGTTACAGGACGTCGTTTATGCAAGGAATGTGGTGAAATCTATCACATTACAAATCATCCTTCTCAAGTAGAAGGTGTTTGTGATAAATGTGGTGGAGAATTGTATCAACGTAAAGACGATACAGAAGAAAGCCTGAAAGTTCGATTAGAAGAATACAGCTCTCAGACAGCTCCTGTCTTAGATTACTATGACGAAAAAGGAATTGTAGAACATATTGATGCTGGACAATCTATCGATAAAGTTTGGGCTGATGTATTAGCTGCTTTGGAGAAATAAATGATTCGTACAAAAGCAGATAATGAACTTGAGTACATGAGAGAAGCTGGAAAGATTGTAGCTTTGGCACATCAAGCAGTAAAAGATGCAATCAAAGCGGGAATCTCAACAAAGCAGATTAATGAGATTGTGGAAAATGTAATTATGGAACATGATGCGTATCCATCATTCAAAAATCTGTATGGATTCCCGGCAGCTACATGTGTCTCTGTAAATAACGTTCTTGTACATGGTATCCCAGATGATACAGTATTACAGGACGGAGACATTGTTTCAGTAGATATCGGTGCCTGTTATCATGGGTACCATGGAGACTCAGCATGGACGTATGCTGTTGGTAATGTAAGCAAAGAAGTACAAACTCTATTGCACATTAGTGAAGAATCTTTGTATGAAGGTTTAAAACAAGCAAAAGCTGGGAATCATTTAACTGACATATCGCATGCAATTGGAGAATTCGTGTATCGTCATGGGTTTTCTGTTCCACGCGATTACGCAGGACATGGTATTGGAACTTCTGTCCATGAAGATCCGACAGTTCCAAATTTTGGCCCGGCAGGTCATGGTATTCTGTTAAAAGAAGGAATGACTCTTGCGATTGAACCAATGGTTCTTGCGGGCAGACCACAGACAAAAGTATTAGCGGACGGCTGGGGTGTCATCTCAAAAAGATGGAAGCTTATCAGCTCATTATGAACATACGATTGTCATACAAAAAAACGGGTATGAAATACTCACAACATTAAATAAGGAGGAACGTCCAGATAATGGGTAAG